>ERZ1023696.1-NODE-1-length-98817-cov-5.845334_pt1 | contig 98817 bp, 85 predicted proteins | sample MGYA00520859_ERZ1023696 | MGnify/ENA primary metagenome ERZ1023696 (study PRJEB33180, sample SAMEA4046002) | wastewater metagenome | place: Denmark | collected 2016-03-13 | study: EMG produced TPA metagenomics assembly of the PRJEB13832 data set (Local surveillance of...
TCAAAGATGGCAAGAACCATGACAAGTCGAACAGTATGTCTTGGCTCGCAGAGACAAGAGGTTCCTTATTCTTTTTTCCGAAGGGCTAACCCGTGAAGCTGGACATCATTTTAGATGCATGAAACATTTTACAAACTTCTGAAACACCTACGGTGATGCACTTTTCACTCTGGAAAATTTTATAAATTCCTGTATGTCAAAAAAACCAGAAAAGGAATTCATGGTGAAATCCTTTTCTGGATTTGAGCTTATTGACGGATCAGGTAATCGAATGCGCCCAAAGCGGCAGTCGCTCCCGCGCCCATCGAGATGATGATTTGTTTGTACGCACTGTTTGTGCAATCTCCGGCAGCGAATACGCCTTCCAGATTGGTTGAACCATGGTTGTCGACGATGACTTCGCCGCGTTCATTCAACGCAACGCTTGAATCCTTCAGCCATGCCGTGTTCGGAACCAAACCGATCTGAACGAAGACACCTTCCAGTGCGAGGGTGTGCTCTTCATTCGTAGCGCGGTCCACGTAGGAAATGGCTTCCACTTGCTCGGTCCCGGTGATCGCTTTCGTGGCCACATTCGTTAAGACTGTGACGTTCTTCAAAGCATGGACACGGTCCTGCAATACTTGATCGGCTTTCAATTCCGGCAAGAACTCGAGCACATATACGTGTTTCGCCAAACCGGCCAAATCGATCGCCGCTTCTATGCCGGAGTTGCCGCCGCCGATGACAGCGACGTCTTTTCCGGCGAACAACGGACCATCGCAATGCGGACAGTTGGTGACGCCTTTCGTGCGGAACTCTTCTTCACCGGGCACGTTGACATTGCGCCAATGCGCGCCAACTGTAAGGATAGCGGTTTTGGCTTTGAGCACTGCGCCGTTTTCCAGTTCAACTTCGATCAGGTCATTTTTGCGGATACTTTTCGCGCGTTGGCCTTTCATGATGTCTACCTTGTACTGATTTACATGTGCTTCCACTTGCGCCATCAGTTTCGGTCCTTCCGTGTAAGGCGTCCCGATCATATTTTCGATGCCGACAGTGTCCATCACTTGTCCGCCGTAGGTCTCGACGACCATGCCTGTGTTTATGCCTTTACGGGCAGCATAGATGGCCGCGCTGTTGCCTGCGGGGCCTCCGCCTACCACAAGAACGTCGAAGATATCCTTGTCGGAAAACTCATCCGCACTTGTCGGACCGGCGGCTTTATCGATCAATTGTTCGATCGTCATGCGCCCGCTGGCAAACTCTTCCCCGTTAAGGAAAACAGTCGGTACGGCCATGATTTTTTTCGCTTCGATTTCATCCTTGAACATGCCGCCCTCAATCATAACGTGGGAGATTTTCGGGTTCAGTACGGACATGATGTTCAGTGCTTGGACAACATCCGGGCAGTTATGACAAGTCAAGCTGACATAAGTCTCAAAATGAAGCTCTTTGTCGATCGCTTTAATGCGCTTGATGATGCTGTCATCCACTTTCGGGGCTCTTCCGCCTACCTGCAGCAAAGCCAAAATAAACGAAGTGAATTCATGGCCCAACGGAAGGCCGGCAAACGTGATGCCGCTTTCCGTTTCCGGACGTGTGATCGTGAAACTGGGCGTACGGGTCAAAGTTGCTTTTTCGAAAGTGATTTTCTCGGACATACCAGCAATTTCCTGCAAAAACTCGCTGACTTTCCCGGAATTTTCATCCTCGCCCAGACTGGCTTTAAAAACAACATCCGACTCCAGTAGTTCCAGATATTGGCCGAGTTGCGCTTTTATTTCTGTATCTAATGCCATGGGAAGCCTCCTTAAATTTTACCTACCAAGTCCAAGCTAGGTTTCAATGTTTCCGCGCCTTCTTTCCATTTCGCAGGGCAAACTTCGCCTGGATGGGTACGGACATATTGGCCCGCACGGATTTTGTCGATCAAACCACTTGCGTCACGGCCGATGCCATCAGCATTGATTTCCACTGCTTGAACGATGCCATCCGGATCGATGATGAACGTTCCGCGTTGAGCCAAGCCTTCATCATCCAATACATCAAACCCAACTGAAATCGCATGAGATGGATCTGCAATCATGATATATTCGATTTTGCCGATGGCTGGTGAATGATCGTGCCAAGCTTTATGCGTGAAGTGCGTGTCGGTCGATACGGAATATACCTCTACACCCAGTCCTTGCAAAGTTGCATATTGGTCCTGAAGATCTTCCAATTCAGTCGGACAAACGAAAGTGAAGTCCGCAGGGTAAAAACAGACGATGCTCCATTTTCCTTTTAGGTCTTCCGATGAAACTTCAATGAATTCACCTTTGTGATAAGCATTCGCTTTAAATTCCACTATTTCTTTTCCGATTAATGACATTCTGATTCCTCCAATTAGAATAATTATTTTAGAATAGTACCTATCAATAACTATATAGAATCCATCATTAAGGGTCAAGTTTTAACACCTGAGAACTGTATTTATTTGATAATTTTTGAAAGAAAAGAATTCCATAACTAAAAATCCTTTTATAACTAGGATTCCCTGACTTAATAATTATCTCACAGTTCCAGATATAGTCATCGGAAACTTACCAAAAGTAATTTTCATACTCCTACCCCTTAAAATAAATCCGAGAACACAACGAATCCATTCTCAATTAGACATATCTATTCTCAATAAAAAGAACGCACCCGGACCGAAGTATGATCCAAGTACGTTCTTTAACTTTATATCTTATAAAGAAACTAAAGACTATCTTTTTGTTTAGTCCTCTTCCATCTTCAGGACGGCCATGAAGGCTTCTTGAGGGACCTCGACGGATCCGACTTGCTTCATGCGCTTCTTACCTTCTTTTTGTTTATCGAGCAATTTACGCTTACGGGAAATATCCCCACCGTAGCATTTAGCCAGTACGTTTTTGCGCAAAGCCTTAATGGTAGTCCGGGCCAGGATCTTGTTGCCGATCGTCGCTTGGATCGGAACTTCAAACTGCTGACGCGGAATCAATCCACGTAATTTTTCGGTGATTATTTTCCCGCGTGCATAAGCGAAATCGCGATGCACAATCAGACTCAAGGCATCGACTGCTTCACCGTTCAAGAGGATATCCATCTTGACCAATTTACTTGGACGGTAACCGATCAGTTCATAGTCAAGGGAAGCATAACCCTTCGTGCTGGATTTCAAGCGATCGAAGAAATCAAATATAATCTCCGCCAGAGGCATTTCATAGACGACATTGACACGGAAATCATCCAAATAATCCATCGTAACGAAAGTGCCGCGTTTCTTCTGAGCGATATCCATGACGGCGCCGACATAGTCATTAGGCACCATCATGCTTGCTTTCACATATGGCTCTTCGACACTCGCGATCGTAGTCGCATCGGGCATTTCTGAAGGATTGTCGCTCTCCACAAGTTCGCCATCGGTCTTATTGACGCGATAAATAACAGATGGCGCCGTCGTGATGATGTCCAAACCGAATTCGCGCTCGATCCGTTCTTGGATGACGTCCATATGCAGCATGCCCAAAAATCCGGTACGGAAACCGAAGCCGAGTGCTTGCGAAGATTCCGCTTCGAACTGCAAGGATGCATCGTTCAATTGTAGTTTTTCCAAAGCTTCACGCAAATCATTGAAGTCCGATGCATCAACTGGGTAGATACCACAGTATACCATCGGGTTCATTTTGCGGTAACCGGCCAAGGCTTCACTGGCAGGATTGTTCGCCAACGTGATCGTATCCCCGACCTGGGTGTCTTGGATCGTTTTGATGCCGGCAGTCAAATAGCCCACATCACCGACCATCAAATAGTCGCGTTTGATCGGTTTCGGTGAAAAAATCCCCACTTCAATGACTTCGTACTCTTTGCCGTTAGCCATGAATCTGATCATGTCGCCTGGGCGGACTACACCGTTTTTGATTCGGATATTCAGTACGACCCCCCGATAAGGATCATAGACAGAGTCAAATACCAAAGCCTGCAACGGTGCTTGCAAGTCGCCTTCCGGAGCCGGAACTTTTGTGACAATCTGTTCCAACAGCTCAGGAATGCCCAAGCCGATTTTCGCGCTCGCCAAAACCGCATCGCTGGCATCGATGCCGATGACATCCTCCACCTCAGCCCTGACGCGTTCAGGGTCTGCGGCAGGCAAATCAATCTTGTTGATGACAGGCACGATTTCCAGGTTGTTGTCCAAAGCCAAATAAACGTTGGCGAGGGTTTGTGCTTCGACCCCTTGCGCAGCATCCACTACCAGAATGGCCCCTTCGCAGGCCGCCAAACTGCGGGATACTTCATACGTGAAGTCGACGTGTCCCGGTGTGTCGATCAGATGGAAGATATAATCTTCTCCGTCTTCGGCCCTATAAGTCAATTCGACGGCGTTTAGTTTTATGGTAATGCCTCGTTCTCTTTCGAGGTCCATGGAATCCAATAATTGTGCTTGCATATCACGATCGGCGACTGTATCAGTCATTTGGAGAATTCTATCCGCCAATGTGGATTTCCCATGGTCTATATGGGCAATGATGGAAAAATTTCTTATCTTTTTTTGTCGTTGCTTCATCTCTTCTAAGTTCATTATCGTTGCTCACTTTCTCTGACGTCCATTCGTTCACTTAAAAATTATACCAATCTAAAGCCTTTATGACAAGACGCCGACTCAGATTGGCAAGTCTTTCTCACATTTGTTCGGAATGTAAATCAAGTGGACTTTCACCACCAAGTTATCACCCATGCCGGGCACACTGCGAAAAAAAGAATCCGAAGGCTCTCCATCGGATTCTTTCCCATTGAAATTTAAAACGCATCAATGATATTCTGCAATGCTTGGATGGCTTCATCAGGCAACGGCACTGTCGGATGGGCAGCATTGAATTCTTCCAAGAAATCTTCTCTTAGCTGCATGCGTCTTCTCACCAATTTCGTATAGTCTTTATCTTCGAAATCAGGATCGAAACCAACCACCGGCAGATAACTGAGATGCGGCGCATCGCCAAATGGGACGAATGAGGCTTTCCCTTCAACAACGCTTTCGATGACGCTCAAAGATACTTCCTTCGGTATTTTTTTGCCCATGAAGAACCCAGTATTGATAATATAGCAGGCGACTTCTTCATGACCCAACAGTTCTTTGAAACCATCATAATCTTCAACCAATGGATAGACCCGGAACGGATTTGCGAATGGTTCGATGACCAGTGTATCGGTCGACTCACCTTTCTTAAGCGTTTCCGCAGTCGTGCGTTTTGTGGCCAACGTTGTTCCGAAGGTTGCTGCCAAGACCGCATCGTCCACCTTCACCAAAGGCGGCAAGGCATCATCCTTCATAATCCAGTAGACAGCGTTGATCGGTTCTTCGAACTTATCCACGCGATTTGGAGTAGAGTAACGAGATTTGACTGTACGTCCGTTACCGTTTCGGATATCTTCGGTGACCAACACAATTTTACCCTCGTTATCCTTTGTCACTCCCACATTCTGAACCGTCACAAAATAATTTTGTTCCGGATGGTCAGCGGGATAATCCTGAGTTTTATCGAAATAGGAAGGTTCCAACGCGATAGATGATCCATCCGTCAAATCAATCAGGAAGGCATCATCATGCAGTACTTTCACTTCATATTTGTTGTCATGTTTCGAATGGGTCAGAGTCGATTTTCCTGACCCCGAAAGCCCAAAGAAGGAAGCGACATACGACCCGCCATTTGGTAGGCGGAAGTGTTTTTGTCCGCCGTGGCAAGAAACAAATCCATTCCGATGACCGGTTCCCCATGCAAGCGTCAGCGTGCCTTTTTTGAATTCACCAAAATATTGCATTCCCAGGATACAGGCTACATTTTTATCAGGCTCGAACACAGCCACACCTAGCGGATAATCTGGATGGCGCCAGTCGGGATCTGTGTAGATATAGATATCGCCTTCGTTGTACAGCTTCGACTGTGCATACATCTCCTGATATTCCGGACTGTCCCACTGGAAGTTCAACAGCCAGGAGTAAAGATTGTTTTCGTTTCCTTCAGGAAAAGCGATATGCGCCTTGATGATGAAATCTTTATCCAAACCGACATACCCTGTCGCTTTATAATAATGGCGCAGTCTGTTTTGATAAATGACATCCATGATGATGGCTTGAAGTTTTTCGTCCTCTTCCTTGTTCTCTCCGATGATCCGTTTGGCGCGGGCAGTACGACCGATGATTCTCCCGCCGTTTTCGACAAGTACTTTGGCATCATTCGGCAAGCCTAGCTCTTCAGTATGGAGCACAGGCAGGTCGGTCACGACCACACCTTTAGCGTTCAGTGCGAGATTATAGGCTTCCGTCATGTCCGTGACTTCCTGCATGTTTTTGCCATAAAAAGCTGTTTCGACCGTTGTCCGGAATTTCGTAAGTAAAGGGTTGGACTTCTTTAATTCGGATCTGTTGAACGATTCTATAGTAGCCATTTACGTCACCTCTTTTATTTGATACTTCCATTATAATCCTATTCCGCGGAATTGTAACCCCTTACATACCATATTTTGTGAATATTTGTGCTATTTCTATAAAAAAAGTGTTTAAATCCTCATGTTAATTACAAAAAATCTAACAGAATAGTATTGGAGCAAAAAAATGAACCGGTTGCTTGTTGTTTACAAAGCACCGGTTCATTCCGTTTATTTATTTTTTATTTTTGAAGGCGTCCTTAACTTTATCAAAAAAATTGGATTCATCTTCCACCAACGTATCGCCGCCCGCTGTTGCGAAAGCACGAATTGCCTCTCTTTGCTTCTCGTTAAGGTTTTTAGGTGTGACGACGGTCACTTTAACGTGCTGATCGCCATTTCCGGTTCCACGCAAGCGTGGCGCTCCTTTGCCTTTCAAACGGAAACTGGTGCCCGTTTGTGTCCCCGCAGGAATCTTCAGTTTGACTTTACCGTGTACAGTAGGCACTTCAATCTCATCACCCAATGCGGCTTGGGCGAAGCTGATCGGCAGCGTGTAATGGATTTCTGTTCCTTCACGATCGAAAATATCACTTGGTTCCACTTGGAAAACGACATACAAGTCACCGTACGGACCGCCATTGCTGCCGACTTCGCCTTGTCCGTTTAAGCGCATCTGTTGTCCATCGTCAACACCTGGAGGGATAGTAACCGCCACCGAGTGGTCAGTTTCGACATGCCCGTGTCCGTGGCATGTTGTACATTTATCCGTGATTTCCTTACCTGTTCCGCCGCAGACATCACAGACTGCTTGCGTCATTACGCGGCCAAAAGGCGTATTCCGTTCGACACCAATCGCTCCTGAACCATGGCACTTCGAACACGTTTTTGGTTGTGTGCCGGGTTTTGCACCGGAACCGCTGCAAGTTTTACATTCCTCGTCACGTTTGTAATGGATGGTTTCTTTCTTCCCAAAAATCGCTTCTTCAAAGGTAAGGTGGATACGATATTGTAAATCGGAGCCTTGACGGGGGGCGTTGGGGTTTCTGCCACGCCCACCGCCGCCTCCGAAAAAGGAATCGAAGATATCTTCAAAGCCGCCCGAGAAGCCGCCGAAGCCGCCGCCATAACCGCCGCCTGCGCCGAAGTTGGGATCGGTACTGGCATGTCCGTACTGGTCATAAGCTGCGCGTTTATTGCCGTCGCTCAAGACTTCATAAGCTTCAGCAAGTTCCTTGAATTTATCTTCTGCACCCGCTTCTTTGTTGATATCCGGGTGAAACTTCTTGGAAAGCTTCCGATAAGCTTTTTTTATCTCGTCATCCGTGGCATCCTTCGCCACACCCAAGATATCATAATAATCTCTTTTCGCCATTGTTTCGCCTCCATTGATTGGCTTCATCTGAACTTTATCTCTCTATACAGTGAGAGAAGCCAATGCAGTTAAGCGTTGGCTTCCTCCCGTTAGAGTTGACTATTTGTCGTCTACTTCTTCAAAATCGGCATCTACGACACCATCGTCAGTCGCTGTGTTGTGCGCACCTTCTTGTTGTTGCGCTTGAGCAGCTTGCTCATACAGTTTGACAGTCAGGTTTTGAACAAGTTCATTCAAAGCGTCACGCTTCGTTTTCATTTGTTCCAAATCATTGGCTTCAACTGCTGCTTTCAGCTCGTCTCTCGCTTCTTCAGCTTTCTTCACTTCATCAGCATCGACTTTACCGTCAAGTTCTTTCAATGTTTTGTCAGTCTGGAAGATCAATTGATCCACTTCATTGCGTAATTCTACTTCTTCCTTGCGCAATTTGTCTGCTTCAGCGTTTGCTTCCGCGTCTTTCACCATTTTTTCGATTTCTTCGTCAGTCAGACCGGAAGAAGACTTGATAGTGATTGTTTGTTCTTTTTGCGTACCCAAGTCTTTGGCGCGAACATTTACGATACCATTTTTATCGATATCGAACGATACTTCGATTTGTGGAACGCCACGAGGTGCAGCTGGAATATCAGTCAATTGGAAACGACCCAAAGTTTTGTTGTCGGCTGCCATCGGACGCTCCCCTTGCAACACATGTACATCAACAGCAGGTTGATTGTCGGCTGCAGTCGAGAAGACTTGTGACTTGCTTGTAGGGATTGTTGTATTGCGGTCGATCAATTTTGTGAACACGCCACCCATTGTTTCGATACCCAATGATAAAGGTGTAACGTCCAATAGTACGATGTCTTTTACGTCGCCAGAGATGACTCCGCCTTGGATGGCAGCACCCATTGCAACAACTTCATCCGGGTTAACGGATTTGTTCGGCTCTTTGCCGGCTTCTTTGCGGACCGCTTCGATGACTGCAGGAATACGTGTTGAACCACCAACCAAAATGATTTCGTCGATTTCGGAAGTGGATAAACCGGCATCCTTCAACGCTTGGCGTACAGGAATTTTTGTGCGTTCAACCAAGTCATACGTGATTTCATCAAATTTCGCACGGGTAAGCGTCAATTCCAAGTGCAATGGACCAGCTTCGCCGGCAGTGATGAACGGCAGGCTGATTTGAGTTGACGTTACGCCCGACAAATCTTTCTTGGCTTTTTCGGCAGCATCTTTCAGACGTTGTTTCGCCATTTTGTCGTTTGAAAGGTCGATTCCGTTTTCTTTCTTGAATTCTGCAACCAAGTAGTCGATGATCTTGTTATCGAAGTCATCGCCACCCAATTTGTTGTCGCCGGCTGTACTCAATACATCGAAGACGCCGTCGCCCAATTCAAGGATGGAAACGTCGAATGTACCGCCGCCCAAGTCGAATACAAGAATTTTTTCGTCTTTATCGGTTTTATCCAATCCGTATGCCAAAGCAGCAGCCGTCGGTTCGTTGACGATACGCTCTACTTCCAGACCGGCAATTCTGCCCGCATCTTTAGTCGCTTGACGCTGTGCATCGTTGAAGTAAGCTGGAACAGTAATTACGGCTTTGTCAACTTTTTCACCCAGGTAGTCTTCCGCATAACCTTTCAGATATTGAAGGATCATCGCTGAAACTTCTTGTGGTGTGTAGCTCTTGCCTTCCACTTCCACTTTGTAGCCAGCATCGCCCATATGACGTTTGATGGAGCTGATTGTATTCGGGTTTGTCACTGCTTGACGCTTTGCAACCTCGCCCACTTGGATTTCGCCATTCTTGAATGATACGACAGATGGTGTCGTGCGATTTCCCTCTGGATTTGGAATGATTTTAGCTTCTCCGCCTTCTAATACTGCTACAGCTGAGTTTGTTGTTCCTAAGTCAATACCGATAATTTTGCTCATGATGTTATTCCCCTCTATATGAAATTTTTATGTTTATCAATAAAATTATTGTGATACGACAACCATTGCTGGCCTTAATACACGTTCTTTCAAGGTGTATCCTTTTTGCACTACCGCGACGACTGTATCAGGAGCTTGCCCTTCAGCAGCCGGTTGCACTTGGATGGATTGATGGAAATTCGGATCGAAAGGCTGATCGATCGGATTGATCGCAGAAATCCCCTCTTTGGCGAAAGCATCTGTAAACAAGTTCAAGACCATTTCCAAACCTTTCTTCAGGTTCACAGCTTTTTCATCTTCAACTTCAATCGCTAATGCGTGCTCCAGGCTATCCATCACCGGCAATAACTCCTGCGCTAATGACTGGGAACGGTATTTCGCCGCATCTTGTCTTTCTTTCGCGTTGCGTTTCTGGATATTTGCGAGTTCTGCTTGCAGGCGCAATAAGCGGTCTTCCGTTTCGGATAAGGTTGCCTGTAATGCTTCAACCTCACTTATTTCTGTGACTGTTTCTTGGCCCTCTTCCATTGATGTTTCAACGGTTGTTTCCTGTTGTTCCACTAATTCTTCGTTATTGTCCACTTCAAAATCTCCTTTGTCGTGCTTATTTGTTCAGATCATTCAAGCTATCAGAAAGTTCATAGCGCATAAATTTCATGATGCTGATCATTTTTTGATAAGGCATATTGGTTGGCCCCAGTAGTGCGATCAGGCCTTTACCGTTGCCAGCCGTGTCATAAGTAGCCGTGATCAGACTAAAATTATGCAGCAGCTCATTATTCAATTCCGTACCGATCTTGACCCCGACGCCCTCGTAGGGGTTAGAAAAAAGCGCATGGATGTCCGGAGACCCATTCAACATGCTTAAAATGGCTTTGACTTTATTCTTGTCCATCGTCGAATCCAAATGGTTCAGAAGATTCATGCTACCACCTACATGGAAGCGATCATGCTCCAACTTTGCCACAATGTCATTGAAGATCGCTGTGAAATCGATTTTTGCATCGACGTACTTCCGGATAATCAACGGAATGTCCGTTTGCAGTTTGACGAATACTTCCTGCAGCGTGCGGCCGACCAGTTCCTGATTGAAAATGTTGACGATTTTTTCTATCTCAGTGGCTGAGAAGCCCGGCGAAACAGAAAAAATCTGATTTTCCACATGTCCTTTGTCAGTCACCAATATCGCCATCACATGTCCTTCATTGAGTGCGACCAGCCGGAAGCCCGTCAAACGGCTGTCCTTTGTTTCAGGTCCGATCGCCAAAGCGGTATAATTCGTCAAAAAGGACAACATTTCAGCTGATTTTTCGACGACCTGTTGCACTTCACGATAAGGATTCTGAAAGCCGTGCTTGATCATTTGCTTGACCTCGTCAGCGACTTCTTCGCTTTCTTTGCCTAAAAGTTGATCGACATAGTAACGATAGCCTTGGATGGATGGTATCCTGCCGGACGAAGAATGCATCTTTTCCAGGAAGCCCAATTCTTCGATCCGCATCATTTCGTTGCGGATTGTTGCTGAGCTTAAAGGCAAAGAAGACTCCTTAAGAAGTGTCTTCGACCCGAGCGGCTCCTCGAATTCGATGTAATGCCTGACAATTAAATCAAAAATTAGCAACTGTCTTTCTGTTAACAAGATTTTCACCTCACTTTAGCACTTGACCACAATGAGTGCTAACCATAAATAAATTTATCACGGGTAACAGGCTTTGTCAACGGAATACAATCATTTTTCATAACATTATCAGCAGCCAATCGGATACGAGCGTATTCACATCAAGAAAGAACGAAATACTTCATTGCCGAGAAAAACGCCTCTTTGTGTCAGACGGATTCTGTCGCCGTCAAGCATCAACAGGCCTTCTGTAACCAAATCCGAAATGACGCTAGCATACTGATCCAGCAACGAAGTCTGGAATTTGTCGGCAAAATGCTGTTGGCTGACACCTGCCATCGTGCGCAGCCCCAGAATCATCTCTTCTTCCATTTGTTCGTTTTTCGATAACTGTTGCTGCCGGATAATCGGCAGATTATTTTCCCGTAATGGCGCCAGATATTGTTGGATCGGTCCATGATTGTGGTAACGGATGCCATCGATATAGCCGTGCGCGCCTGCTCCGAAACCGAAATAGGTCTCATTCTTCCAATAGGTAAGATTATGCTGGGATTCATAGCCCGGCAGTGCAAAGTTTGAGATTTCGTATTGGTTCCTGCCGTTTTTTGTCATCGTCTCGATAGCCAAGGCATACATATCGGCCTCTGTGTCTTCTGAAGGCAACGGCAGTTTCCCTTGGCGCATCAAGTTATAGAACACTGTTTTATTCTCAAGTATCAAGGCGTAAATCGAGTAATGCGGCAAATCCAATTCCAGTGCTTTTTTCAGGCTGTCTTCAAAATCAGCCATCGTTTGGTTCGGCAACCGGAAAATCAGATCGATGGTCATGTTATCAAATCCGGCTTTGCGTGCATCGGCCACGGAAGTGTACACCTGCTCGGCTGTATGGATGCGGCCGATTTTTTTTAAGATGTCGTTATTGAAGGATTGGACCCCCATGCTCAGTCGGTTGACACCGTAGTCCCGCATGATCTTCAATTTTTCGAATGAAACGCTCTCCGGATTGGCTTCCATCGTGAATTCGGCGCTTTTAGGCAGGGAATAGGTGCTGCGGATACCGTTCAACAGCTTTTCCAACTGTCGTTCATTAAGCGTGGTCGGCGTACCCCCGCCGATATAGAAGGTGCTTAGCGTTTCTTCAGGATGCAGCAGCTTAGATAACTGCATTTCCTTTATCAAAGCATCCACATATTCATCGACCGGTTGGCCTTCCAGAAACACTTTGTTGAAATCACAATAAAAGCAGATGTGCTCGCAGAATGGGATGTGTAAATAAGCGGCTGCCATTTAGAGTGTCACCTCATCCAAAGGGTGGTCCTGAAAATAGGCGATTGTATCCGCTTCGTCGCTTTTCAGCTGCGCAATCAGTTGCTCGATGCCCGAAAATTTGATCTCACTGCGGATAAAATGGTGCCATCTGACAGCTACGTTCTCACCGTAAATCATTTTATCGAAGTCCAATATGTACACTTCAACAGTCTTATCGCGGCCAGCTTCAAAAGTGATATTGTGCCCGATTGAAGCCGTGCCGCGATGCCACGTTCCATTCACCCTGATGCTCACGATATAAACGCCATTCCTAGGCAAGCGCGTGTGCTTTTCCGTCTGAATATTCGCAGTCGGGAAACCCAGTAGTCTGCCTCTAGCATCACCATGAATGACCGTGCCTTCGATCTGGTAGACATAGCCTAAATATGCATTCGCTTTTTCCATATCCCCTTCGGTTAATGCTTCCCGGATATGCGTGGAACTGATTTTTTCAACTTCGTTCTTCAATTCGGCGACCTCGATGACTTCAAAGCGGTCTTTAGCATAATGCACCAATTGTTTCATATCCGCGATTTCTCTAGGACCATAAGTATAATCGAAACCGGCGACGACAGCGCTAGCATGCAAGCCGCAAATGTACTGGTCGACGAATTCTTGTGGTCTTAATGAGGCAAATGCAGATGTGAAAGAGACGACAAAAAAATAATCAACACCCAGGTTCTCAAATATTTCGGCCTTCCGGTTGATGGTCGACAGATACTGCATCGTTTCTGGATTCATCTTCTGGAACACGATGCTCGGGTGATGGTTGAAGCTCATGACGGCTAATTTCAAATTCTTATTTTCGGCAATTTCCTTTGCTCTCTTGATTACTTCTTGATGCCCTCTATGGACGCCGTCAAAATACCCCAAAGCCAGCACGATTTGTTCGTCTGGTATTTGTTTTTGGTCATAGGGATGGTGTATATGTATTATTTCCATTGCGTTAGCAACTCCTTGCTGATTATGATAGGAACATTTTTCTGGGTTTTATGTAACCGGCTTTAGTCGGATGCGGTTCGTACATCGCCACGATTTTGCTCTGATAGGTGAACAGAACCGGGCCATCCATCACTTCGAAAAGTTCCACTTTCGGCAGAACCGCGCCATTTCTCACTTTATCCCACAGCTCATCATCAAGTGCTACCTGCCGATATGATGCGAATACCGAATCAATCGGTTTCAGGTTCTCGTCAATCACGTCATTCGCCATTGCTTCAGCCACTTGCTGCAACGTCAGGCAATCAGTCTGCGTGAAGCCTCCGCTCATCGTGCGGGTCAAACTTGACATGTAAGCCGGATAACCCAAGGCTGCCCCCAAATCGACAGCCAAAGTCCTCACATAGGTTCCTTTGCCGCAAGTGACCCGGAAACACCAGGACATCGTTTCGTCTTCCGCATGATAGACAGGTTCCGAAATCCGTTCAAAATGCATCACTTGGATAGTCCTTTGCGGCCTTTCGACGGTCAATCCTTTACGGGCATATTCATACAACCTCTTGCCGTTCACCTTGACTGCGGAGTACATCGGTGGAACTTGAATGCTTTCACCTACCATTGCCTCCATGGCTGCGTCGATTTCAGCCAATGACAGCGTTCGATCGACAGGTGTCTTTGCGATCGGTTCACCTTGGCTATCTTCCGTCGTCGTAGCGACTCCGATAGTGATTTCACCTTCGTACGCTTTATCCGTATCTGTCAAAAACTCGACGACTTTCGTGGCTTTCCCGATGCAGATCGGCAAAACGCCATCAACTTCCGGATCCAAAGTTCCGGTGTGCCCAACTTTTTTTGTTTTCAGTATTTTTCTCAATTTGAATACGCAGTCGTGACTTGTCATACCGCGTTCTTTCCATAAAGGTAATATTCCATCCATATATTTGTAACCCACTTTCTTCTGCAACTAACCTATTATAGCATAATCTATTCTACAGGAAAAAACATCAAGATTAGAGGAATATGCCTGCAAATCATAAGGATAACTGCGTTACTTTTCCTCTAAAATCTGCTATGCTTAAGGAAATATGACTGTACTTAAGGAGAATCAATATGCCAAACTTCAAAATTGTGACCGATTCCACAACGGAATTGTCCGCAGAAGAAATTGACAGATATGGAATCACGGTAATCCCGCTTTCGTCCATGATTGAGAATGTGATTTATTACGACGGAATAACCATAACCAAACCTGAGTTCCTCGAAAAAATGATGAACACTAAAGAATTGCCAAAATCATCCCAACCATCCATGGGAACTTTCTTGGATAAATACAATGAACTGACAATGGATGGTAGTGAAGTCCTGTCCATCCACGTGACTGAAACATTGAGCGGTACCGTAAACTCCGCTCATCAGGCGGCTAAACTCGCCCACGGTAAGGTGACGGCCATCGATTCTCAGTTTTGCGCAAGAGCTGCCGCCTTCCAAGTGTTGGAAGCTGCAAAATGTTCCGCTGAAGGATTGACGGTCGCGGAAGCATTGCCTCGGATCCAGGCTGTCAAAGAGCGCACGTTGCTGTACATTTGCATCGTCAACCTGGAAAATATGGTCAAGGGCGGACGCATCGGAAAAACGATGGGCCGAATCACGACGCTGCTGAACATTAAAGCAAACCTGAAAATGATCGACGGTGCGTTGACTACCGACGTAAAAGGCCGCGGCACCAAATCAATCGTAAAACGGTACGAAGAGATCATCGCAGAACTAAAACAAAAATACTCGGATGTTGAAGCGATCGGCATCACGCATGACGGTTTGTCGGATTATTCGAACCAAATCATCGGCATGCTGAAAAACGCCTTCCCTAATGCCCAAATGCACACATCATACGCAAGCGCAAGCGTTATGACCCATGCCGGCCCCGAAGCCGTATCCTTCCAATTCCTGATAAAAAACAATTAGAAAATGCCGCTACTCCCGAATGGGGAATAGCGGCATTTTCTTCATATGAATACGAAATAAGTTGTTATTCCTATCAAGAGCGTACCCAAACCGAAGATTACCTTGAAAATCAGGTGTTTTGTTTTATGGCGAAAGTGATGCATCCCCAGGAATCCGCCTAACCCGCCCCCTAGAAATCCGAGCAAAAGTAGATTGCGTTCCGGTATGCGCCAAGCTTTTTGCCGCGCTTTCTTTTTGTCTACGCCCATCAATATAAAGAGCAAAACATTCGTCACAACGAGATACGTCAGAACGGTGTTTCTCATTGCTTTCCATAGCCTTGACTTTGTCTGATGATTTCCACGATGACAGCTACTGCTTTTTCCATTGATTGGACAGACACAAATTCATAGCGCCCATGGAAGTTTTCTCCCCCGGCAAAAATATTCGGGGTCGGCAAACCCATGAAGGATAATTTTGAGCCGTCAGTCCCGCCGCGGATCGGTTCGATGATCGGATTGATCCCCAATGCCTTCATCGCTGTTTCCGCCAAATCGACCGGACGCATATCGTTCTTCAGCACTTCACCCATGTTGTAGTATTGATCGTGCATTTCGATAGAAATGCGGTCCTCGGTCAATTCCTTGTTCATGCGCTCTGCCAGCGCAAGCATGGTTGTTTTCTTGTTCTCAAAAAGCTCCTTGTCATGGTCCCTGATGATGTAGGTCATCTTGCTTTCTTCCACATTGCCTTCAATGCCCAACAGATGATAGAAGCCTTCACGCTTTTCAGTCTTTTCAGGGACTTCATTTTGTGGCAAAGCGCCGTCGTATGCGATAGCTAATTTGATCGCATTCACCATTGTGTCCTTGGCAGTGCCTGGATGCACGTTTTTGCCACGGATCGTCACGATGGCTTGCGCCGCATTGAAACTTTCGTATTCAAGTTCACCCAACGGGCCGCCATCCATCGTGTAGGCAAAGTCGCAACCGAAACCGGCCACATCAAAAAGATCGGCTCCGCGGCCAATTTCTTCATCGGGCCCGAAGGCGACTTTGATGTCCCCGTGCTCTATGTCATCCGCTGCTTTTATCGCTTCCAAGGCTGTGATGATTTCAGCGATGCCGGCTTTGTCGTCAGCACCCAACAACGTTTTTCCATCGGTAGTGATCAATGTCTGACCGATGTAGTTCTTCAACGCAGGGAAGTCCTTGGGCGAAAGCATCACCTGCGCTTCCGCATCCAAAATCAGATCGTTGCCCGCATAGTGTTCCCAAATAAGCGGATTTACATTCGCTGCCTCGAAATCAGCTGTGTCCATATGAGCGATGAACCCGATTGTAGGGAACTCTTTCTCTGAGTTGCGCGGCAAACGTGCTGTCACGAATCCATTCGTTGCATTGTATTGGATATCCGAAAGCCCGATTTCTTCCAGTTCCGGCATCAAAACCATTTTTGCGAAATCCACCTGATTTTGGGTTGAGGGCACTGTCAGACTTTTTTCATCCGATCTTGTCTCGAATTTTATGTATTTAAAGAAACGGTCCACTAATTTTTCTTGCATGCTTTGACATCCTTTCACAATTGACTATCGAAAATAAAAGGATCCGTGTTGATTTCGGAAGCGATGACTTCCAGATCCCACTCATTTTCTTTTTTCCATTCAGTGAATAATTCCAATAATTTCGGTTTACAAATCTGCTCGATGTGATGGCCTGGGTCTATGACGGTCAGTCCATCAGCCTGCATATCGTGGGCCGTGTGGTAGTAGACATCGCCAGTGATGTACACATCCGCACCCTTTTTGATTGCTTTCCGGTAATATTTGCCGGCATCCCCGCCACAGACGGCAACACGACTGATTGTCTGATCCAAATCAGCTGCTATGAAACGCATGCCCTCGATCTGGAAAACATCCTTGACGTACTGGATGAAGGAGCGCAAAGACATCGGCAAAGCCAAATTACCGACCCTTCCTAAGCCGTATTCGCGTTGGAAATTATTGATTGTGTATACTTCGTAGACGGGCTCTTCGTAAGGATGCGCTTCATACAGCGCCTCCAAGACATCAGCTAAGTATTTATCTTCGACGATCATTTCAATCTTTTTCTCTTGGACTTCCTCTGGTTCGTTTATATGGCCTATGGCAGGCTTAGCACCTTCCATGGGAGTGAATCGGCCAACGCCTTGCGCCTCAAATGAGCAATGACTATATTCATCGGAAATGTTGCCCGCTCCCGCATCGGCCATAGCCAAGCGGACACGATTGCATTCGGCATTCGGTACACATACGGATATTTTCTTCACAGGCACACGCTTTGTGACATCCATGATTTCAACGTCCAACAACCCCAATGCTTCAGAAAGCCAATCGTTCATCCCGTTATTCGCATTGTCGAGATTCGTGTGGGCCGCATAGACACTGATGTCATGCTTGAGCAAATCAACGTACATTTTTGTTTGCTTGTCGGATACATCCAGATTTTTCAACGGTCGGTAGATCGGCGGGTGATGGGAAAAGATAAAATCGGCTTTCTTATCGATGGCCTCTTGGACGACTTCGGGACGGACATCAAGTGTCACCAAAATACGGCGGACCGGACGGCTTAGGTCTCCCAAATGGAGTCCCACTGGATCCCCGTCCTCTGCCAACCAAGTCGGAACATGCGATTCAAATAACTCGATGAATTCATAACCCGTAATGCTTGTCATTTCAGCACCTCTTTAATTTCATTGATTTTATTGATCACTTGCTGTTCTTTTTCATTCAGATCGTTGCTTGCTTTTTGCATACTGTCCAATATGTATTGGCATTTATCGATTTCGGCTGACCATTTTTTGCGGAAAATATCATTTTTTTCCTGAAGCAGGAAACGTCCGAAGCTATATTCTAAATCGGTGTAGTTTTCTGGCGACTCTGCCTTCTCGGCAACGAGGATTTCATAAATCTTACCATTTTCTTCCAATATCGTTTCGTCGATGATTTTGTATTGATGGCCAATCAGCCATTCACGCAGTTTCTTTTCTCCGTTATTGGGCTGAAGAATCAATCGTTCCACACCGACCAGTTTATCTTTCAGTCTGCCTTTTTCCAGAATTTTGGAAATCAAGTCCCCACCCATCCCGCAGATGGTGACGACGTTGATATCGTCTGTCGTCTCAATTACATCCATGCCATCGCCAAGCCTAGCGCTGACGCGATCGCCGACTCCTGATGTTTTGATCTGTTCCGCTGCCGATTCGAATGGGCCTTTCACAACTTCCCCTGCCAATGCGTAACTGACGACATCGCGCGCCGCCAAAACACAAGGCAAATAGGCGTGATCCGAGCCTATATCGGCCAGTCTCGCATTTTTCGGCACAAAGCCTGCGACTGTCTCGAGTCTTACGGATAATTGTTGAATATTCAACCTCATCCCTCCCTTTCCATTTTTGCTGATAGTACTATTTTAGCACAATTCCCTTCCAGATATCCCATAAACCTGATATCACTCGGAAAACGGCATAAGAAAAACCCGAGTGCAATAACTCGGGTCAGATGCTTATTACTCAAGAAAATCTTTTAATTGTTTCGAACGGCTTGGATGACGCAGTTTGCGTAAAGCTTTCGCTTCGATTTGACGGATCCGCTCGCGGGTTACGCCGAATACCTTCCCTACTTGCTCCAATGTCCTGACATTCCCGTCATCAAGACCGAAGCGCAGACGAAGAACGTTTTCCTCGCGGTCGGTCAAAGTGTCCAACACTTCCTCAAGTTGTTCCTTCAGAAGTGTCTGAGCAGTATGCTCAGCTGGACTCAAGACTTCCTGATCTTCAATGAAGTCGCCCAAATGAGAATCATCTTCTTCCCCGATAGGCGTTTCCAAGGAAACAGGCTCCTGAGCAATTTTCAGGATCTCTCTGACTTTTTCGGTCGGAAGATCCATCTCGGCGCCGATTTCTTCAGGTGTCGGTTCGCGCCCAAGATCCTGCAGTAATTGCCGTTGGATCCGGACCAATTTATTGATCGTTTCAACCATATGCACAGGGATACGGATCGTTCTGGCTTGGTCGGCGATGGCACGGGTGATGGCTTGACGAATCCACCAAGTGGCATAGGTGGAGAATTTGAAACCTTTCGTATGGTCAAATTTTTCGACAGCTTTCATCAGACCCATATTGCCTTCCTGGATCAGATCCAGGAACTGCATGCCCCGACCGACATAACGTTTCGCGATGGAAACAACCAGACGCAAGTTGGCCTCAGCCAATTGCTGTTTTGCTTCTTGATCGCCGTCTTTGATGCGCAAGGCCAAATTGACTTCTTCCTCTGCGTTCAACAAAGGCACGCGGCCGATTTCCTTCAAGTACATACGGACAGGGTCATTGATTTTCACTCCGGGAGGCACAGCCATCGGGTCTTCTTCTTCGTCCTTTTTGGATGTGGCTGCTTTTTCTGGCTTCACTGTTTCTTTGGCAAGTTGACGCGCTGTCGGGCCGCCGTCTGCGTCTACGACACTGACACCGCCGTCTTCCATTTTTTGTATGAGTTTATCCATGTCATCCGCGTCCAATTGGAAAGGTGTAGCTATCTTATCAGCCAATTCGTCGTAGAAGACGGACCCCAGTAATTTATGTTCTGCGATCAGCTTTTTGGTTACCTGTTCTATCGTTAAACCTTGATCATTTTTTTCGATTGCCATAAAATGATTCCTCCATTCGATGCGGGCTATTTCTTTGTTGCTTTTAATTCTTTTGAGAGCGAAACGATTTCCAACATGATTGTCTTCAGACGTTCATTGTCATTTTTCTTTCGCGCTTCCTTCATCTCTGCCTGTTTCTTGGTCAGTTGATCCTGTAAAGAAGACTTGTCCCGGATGATATGGACGAGATCCTGAATTTCCTGATAGGTGACTTCCGAATCCAATTGGAACCATTCAATCTCCGTGATCACGTTTTGAAGAGCCGGATTATTGATGCGGTCCAAGAATTGATCGATATTGCCGACCAGCCCAATTTGTCTGAAAAACTCTTCATACAAAATGTAGATCGTCTGATAGTCATCATGGATGAAATGGAAATCTGCGTCAATTTCATTCAGATACGACCAGACTTCTTCGAAATGAAACAGGCGGTAAAGCAGCTGCTTTTCGCTTTGCTCAGCCTGGGTCACTTTGCGTCTGTTCGTGCTTGGATACAGCGCGTGTTGAGTGGCATCTTGCGGCGCGGTTCTTCTGACCGGCTCGCGTTCAGGTCTTTGCTGAAGCACCTCTTGCTGATAACCCTTCAATTGCTTCTGCAGAATATCGATCGGAATACTGAATTCATCCGCGATGTCCTTCATGTAAAGCTCTCTTTCGACCAGAGAATCCAAGGGAGCCAATGCCTTAAGCATAGTTTCGATATAGGTGATGCGATTTTTTTCGGAATCCAGGTTCAGATTCATCTTGAGGTAGCGTGAATAGAACTGAATGACTGTCTCCCTGTTGTTGCTCAGTGCTTTAGCAAATGCCTCCGGACCTTTCTGCTGGATGTATTCATCCGGGTCCATGCCTGCTTCCAGCGGGAAAATGGAGATATCGAAGTGCTTGTTGCGTTCCAGTATCTCTATGGCGCGCTTCGTTGCTTCGACCCCGGGACGATCACCGTCATAGGCAATGACTATTTTATCAGCGGTTTTCGTCAATATACGGTTCTGTTCTTCCGTCAGACTGGTCCCCATCGAGGCAACACCATTTTTCACTCCCGCTTGCCAAGCGGATATGACATCCATGTATCCTTCGAAAAGGATCACTTCTGAATGCCTTCGGATCTCACTGCGGGCTTTATCGAAGTTGAAAAGGAAATCCCGTTTGTTGAACAAAAGTGTTTCAGGGCTGTTCAAGTATTTTGCTTCATGATAACCGGTGTCATCCGCTGGGGAAGCATGCAGAATTCTGCCGGAAAAAGCGACCGTCTTTCCTTTAGCATTACGCAATGGGAAAATGATCCTGGAAGAGAACCGATCGTAGAGTTCGTTTTGGCCTTGTCTATCCGTGAATATGCCACTTTCCTGAAGGAGTCCTTCATCGAATGCCTTCGCTTTTAGCATTTGAAAGAGCGCCGTCCGATTGGAAGGGGAAAACCCTATTTGATACTCTTTTAGTGTCTCCGGGGTGAAACCGCGTTGGATCATGTAATCAAGCGCAGCTTGCCCCGTGACGGTATTCATCAGGACCTGATGGTAAAAGGCAGCTGCTTCCTCGTGGATTTGGATCAGTTTTTCCTTTTTTGACTGCAGCGGATTATCCTGTGCATGGCTTTCGTACGAGAAATCCAAGGCAATGTTGCTTAATTCGGCTGTCTTGATGACTGCCTCAACGAACGAAACGCCCTCGACATCCATCAAAAAGGTAAAAACATTCCCTCCTCTTCCGCAGCTGAAACAGTGGAAAATCTGTTTTTCTTCTGCAACAGAAAAAGAAGGGGTCTTCTCGTCATGGAACGGGCAAAATCCGAAATGATTCTTGCCTCTTTTTTTAAGTTGTACATATTGGCTGACGACATCAACAATATTCGTTTCGGTTCTGATTTGCGCTAATTTTTCTTCTGAAATACGTTCTGCCAAATGTCTCCCACCTTGAAGAAATGTCTTCATTTTATAAAAACGAGCATAAAGATGCAAATTAGATTTTACCACATTTTCGGCACACATGCAAACTTTAATCCAATTGGTCAGCTCTGCTGTTGCGATTGTTTCGATCATAAGAGCGTGCGCCGAATCAGCTGTTTTCGGTCCCCGCATTTACCATTCGTCGATGACAAGAACGTTAGCTATCCATCGTAACGAATGGACGAAGAATGGGCAACACCCAATAGTAGGATGTTGCCCATTGTTTTTTTGTTAGTCCTGCGCAGCTTCATCATACTCAGCCAATATTCCTTCAATCAACGTCCAGGCCTTTTCAAAACCCTCTCCCGTTTCTTTTGAGAACATGATCAAGGACTCATCGCTCGGAAGATTCAACGCTTTCTTGATGCGATAAAAATGTTGATTCCATTTCCCGCGTGGTATTTTATCGCATTTGGTCGCGATGACCGAATAAGGAAGATTGTAATACTCGATAAAATCCTTCATCTGAATATCGTCTTCGGTTGGTTCATGACGAAAATCGACAACCAAAAAGACATGACGCAATGTGTCCCGTTGTGTAAAGTACGTCTCCAGCATCTGGCCCCATTTCGCCCGTTCCGTCTTCGAAACTTTCGCGTAACCATAACCCGGAACATCCACAAAATAAAATGAATTATTGATCAAATAGAAGTTCAAAGTCTGGGTCTTTCCCGGTTTGCTGGATGTCCGCGCTAACGCTTTACGATTGATCAACTTGTTGATGAACGAAGACTTGCCCACGTTGGACCGTCCCGCCAAAGCAATTTCAGCAAAACCGGTGTCTGGGTATTGTTTCGGATCGACCGCACTCATTACGATTTCTGCTTCTTTTACATGCATTTGTTTTCACTCCTTCTCAAAGCCGTCTGCAATAAAACCGACGCTTAAAACCCTTCTTGCAATCGACTGCCATGACTAGGCGAAAAAATCCGGAAATCAGATTAAAAATTGTCTGATTCGCCGGACTTCAAACGCAAGCTCATGTTCAGTTGATCTGTTTGCCGTCTTCATCGAACAGCAACGGCGCACCGATGCCATTGACAGTGTTGTCCGTTATGACGCATTTCACGATTTCATCTCTGCTTGGGATATCAAACATGATGTCCAGCATGATGTTTTCGATGATGGAGCGCAATCCGCGGGCACCTGTATTTCTTTCGAGTGCTTTTTTGGCGATTGACCGTAATGCGTCATCTTCGAACACCAATTCGACGCCATCCAACTCAAGCAATTTCTTGTATTGTTTAACCAGAGCGTTCTTTGGTTGTGTCAGAATATGAACCAAATCATCTTCCGTCAACTTTTCCAATGCAGCCATAATCGGTAAACGGCCGATGAATTCCGGAATCAATCCGAATTTCAACAGATCTTCCGGTATGATCTGCTGCATGATGCTCTTGTCTTCCAAGTGTTTTGCTTGAGGAGAGCCGAAACCGATGACTTTTTCGCCAAGACGCTCTTTCACGATGGTTTCGATGCCATCGAAGGCACCACCGACAATGAAAAGAATGTTCGTCGTGTCGATTTGGATGAACTCTTGTTGCGGGTGTTTTCTGCCGCCTTGCGGTGGAACGTTCGCAACAGTGCCTTCCAAAATTTTAAGCAACGCCTGTTGAACCCCTTCACCACTCACATCTCTCGTGATCGATACATTTTCACCTTTGCGGGCGATTTTATCAATCTCGTCGATGTAGATGATTCCCCGTTCAGCACGCTCGACATCAAAATCGGCAGCCTGAAGCAGCTTCAACAGGATATTCTCGACATCCTCACCAACATAGCCAGCCTCCGTCAAACTTGTCGCATCTGCAATCGCAAATGGGACATCCAGGATGCGCGCCAATGTTTGGCCAAGGAATGTTTTGCCCGAACCTGTCGGACCTATCAAACAAATATTACTTTTTTGCAACTCTACATTATCATCTTCTGACATCATGCTCATTTGGCCGATGCGTTTGTAGTGATTATAGACGGCTACAGATAGCGTCCGTTTGGCTTTTTCTTGGCCAATCACATATTCGCCCAAAATCTTTTGGATTTCCTGCGGTTTTGGTACCTCGGTGAATACCGCTTCGCTTGGTGCATAGATTTCTTCTTCGATGATCTCTTTGCACAGATCTACACACTCATTACAAATATATACATCCGGCCCCGCAATGATCTTTTTCACTTGGTCCTGAGATTTTCCGCAGAATGAACAATGTATTGTCCCGACACTTTCATCATGGAACACAATCATTCTCCTCCCTAAATACTTACTTTCCGATCCAGCAGAACTTACCAGAATCCGCCATTTTCAGTAGCGCGGCAATCCGGTTGACCGCTTTCGAACGGTTTACATCTTAACACAGAAAGGAAAAATTGAAAAAGAATATGATTCGTTTACCTAGTGGGGGTTACAGCCCGAATATATCCCTGAATATAAACAGATGGGACACTGACTATGGAAGACAATGTCCCGATCTCTTTATTCTGTTTCAACTTTTCTTATTCTTCGATTGCTGAATCAGTGATGATGCTCATCGCTTTCTTCATTTGGATATCGTTAGTCAACATATCAGAGCTGACCAATCCGCGGACACGGTCTGCATCCATGTTGTATTGTTTCGCCAACTCTTCGATTTCTGCAGCGATTTCTTCTTCAGAAACGACGATGTTTTCATCTTTGATGATTTGTTCCAACACTAGAGATGTTTTCGTGCGTACATCTGCATCAGCTTCCATTTGAACGTGCAAGTCGTGTTCTGTAGTACCTGTGATTTGGTAGTACAATTCAGGAGAGATTCCTTGACGTTGCATATCATTCAGGAAAAGATCCATTTGACGGTGTACTTCATCGTGAACCATTACGTGCGGCAATTCAACGATTTCAGCATTGTCCACTGCTTGTCTCAAAGCTAAGTCCTGAACAGCTTCGTCAGCTGCAGCATTTTTGCTTTCTTCCAATTCCTTGCGGATTTTTGCTTTCAATTCGTCCAATGACTCTACTTCTTCGTCGACATCTTTTGCGAATTCGTCATCCAAAGCCGGTAATTGTTTTGTTTTGATTTCGTGTACAACTACTTTGAAAGTAGCTTCTTTTCCTTTAAGATCTTCAGCTTGATAGTCTTCAGGGAAAGTCACGACAACCTCTTTTTCTTCTCCAGCTTTTACGCCGACCAATTGCTCTTCAAAGCCTGGGATGAATTGCTTAGAACCCAACTCTAAAGAATGGTTTTGATCTTTGCCGCCTTCAAAAGCCACACCGTCAACGAATCCTTCGTAGTCGATCACAGCTGTGTCGCCAAGTTCTGCGCCTTCTTCTTTAAGCACCAATTCAGCTTGACGTTCTTGTTTTTCTTTCAAGTTGTTTTCAACATCCTCATCGGTAACGACGCGGTCTTGTTTTTCAACTTTAAGATTTTTGTATTCTCCAAGCTTCACTTCAGGTTTCACTGTAACTTCAGCAGCGATAACCCAAGGCTGGCCTTTTTCCATGCTCTTGATGTCAATTTTTGGTTGAGAAACAGGATCCAGTCCAGCTTCTTCGATAGCTTGCGAATAAGCAGCCGGCAAAGCGCCGTTCAATGCGTCTTCGAATAAAGACTCTTCACCATAAATATTGTTGAAAACGTGACGAGGAACTTTACCTTTACGGAATCCAGGAACAGAAACGTTCTTTTTCACTTTGTTGAAGACTTTATCCATTTCTTGTTTGATGATTTCTTCTGAAATTTCAAATGTTAAGACACCATCGTTAGTGCCTGTTTTTTCCCAGTTTGCAGTCATTTACTTTCCTCCAAAAATATTGATTTTATTGCAATTAATTTGATATTGCACACTCTCCAATACTACACTAGAAAAGTGATGTTGTAAACATAAAGTGCTTAATTATTCCGTTTTCGTCCAAAAAAGACACCTGTTATCCACGCTTCAACCAATGATTTTTAACGCTTTCTTAGATTTCTTTCACCGTGTGTTTTTGGTATAATCATTCAATGGGGGTGATTGCCAGTGGCCGTAAATTATCCGAACGGCAAAAAGTTCCATGCCGAGTCGCGGTTACCGAAAACTGCAAAGAAAAAAGAATTCATATACAGCAACCGGGGTATGACGCTTGAAGAAGAAATCAACAGCAGCAATGAGCATTACCTTTCATCAGGAAAAGCTGTCATCCATAAAAAACCGACGCCTATCCAAGTCGTAAAAGTGGATTACCCCAAAAGAAGTGCCGCCGTCATCAAAGAAGCCTACTATCGTCAGTCCTCCACTACCGACTATAACGGTGTTTACAAAGGGCTATATCTGGACTTTGAGGCTAAAGAAACAAAAAGCAAGACAGCCATACCCTTGAGCAACTTCCACGAGCATCAAATCGTCCATATGAAAAGGTGTATCCAACAGCAAGGAATCACGTTCGTACTGATCCGGTTTTCTGTCTTCAACCGTGTCTTCTTACTGAACAGTTCCTATTTGATTGACTTTTGGGAGAATACATTGAATAATGGCCGTAAATCGATCCCTTTGGTATTTATTGAGGAAAACGGGATAGAAGTGGCATACGGGTTCAATCCCCGATTGGATTATCTGGATGCAGTGGACAAAATGCTTGAACGCACTATCAAATAACTTAAGAGGTGAACCACATGCCGAATGAAGGCAATCATACAAGATCACGCGCAAACAACAAACAGAAAAACGGAAAAACAAAAAGCCCTCGCAAAAGTACTGTGAAAGCAACAAAGAAAGCGAAGAAAAACGGGATGCCGCTCTGGAAAAAAATTATCTTCGGTATTTTTGCCCTAGGTATCATCGGACTCGCTTCGGGCGCTGGCCTGTTCTTCTACTACGTCTCTTCCGCCCCCGAACTGACCGAGGAGAAATTGGCCGGACCAGCAGCATCAGTTATCCTGGGTCCCGACGGCGAGGAAATCAAGACGATCGGCGGCAGCGAACAGGCCCGCACGGTCGTGACAGCAGAGGAGATTCCGCAAGTTTTGAAGGATGCCATCGTATCGATAGAAGATCAACGCTTCTACGATCATAAGGGTGTCGATCCGATCCGAATCCTCGGTGCGCTGTTCGCGAATCTTCAGCAGGGCGGGATCTCGCAAGGCGGAAGCACCATCACCCAGCAATTGATTAAATTATCCTTTTTTTCAACCAGTTCCGAAGACCAGACGCTGGAGCGAAAGGCTCAGGAAGCTTGGATGTCCATGCAGCTGGAACGGGAATATACAAAAGACGAAATTTTGGCGTTCTACATAAACAAAGTCTATATGTCAAACAACGTGTATGGCATGGGCACAGCCGCTGAATACTTTTTCGGCAAATCCATCACCGATGTGACGCTTGCTGAAGCAGCCACTTTGGCGGGCATGCCGCAAGCTCCTTCACTGTATGACCCAATCAACAATTCAGAGGATACGCAAGCCAGACGCGACCTTGTTCTGGACATGATGGTCGAGAACGAAAAAATCACCGCCGAAGAAAGCGCCGAGGCGAAGACAGTCCAAATTCAGGGCAGCATACTCGATCACTCCGGTGACGTCAATACATCACTGGTGATCGATCCATATATCCAGCTCGTCATCGATGAAGTCAAGGAGAAAACCGGCCTGGACGTTTACGAAGGCGGACTGACAATCACAACCAACCTCGATATGGATGCCCAGCAACGTTTGTACGATATCGTGAACACCTACGATTACATCGAATTCCCGGATGATCTGCTGCAGACCGGCGTTTCAATGGTAGATGTCAACACCGGCGCCATCCAGGCAGTCATCGGCGGACGCAACCAGAATGTGCAGCTAGGGCTCAATCGCGCCTCCACCCTCGAACGCAGTATCGGTTCGACGATGAAACCATTAGCTGTCTACGGACCGGCCATCGAATACCTGGATTACTCTACCGGTACATTGGTCGTTGATGAAGCATATAGTTACTCGGACGGCAGTGAAATCAACAACTACGACAACAAGTACAAAGGTGATCAGACTGTCCGCGAAGCATTGGTTGATTCGCGCAACATCCCAGCACTGAAGACTTTCCAGGAAGTCGGTGCGGATAATGCCTTTTCTTTTCTGCAGAAATTAGGCATTACGATCACGAACGATGGCCAAGAGTATTTGGTCGAATCCAATGCCATCGGTGGTGAAGCGACACCGATTGAGCTTTCCGCGGCTTATGCAGCCTTCGCCAACGGAGGCACATACTACGAGCCTTATACGGTTCAATCCGTAACGACTGCGGAAGGAGAAGAATTCACCTTCGAACCGAACGGAACGGAGGCGATGAAAGAGTCCACAGCCTACATGATCACCGATATGCTGAAGGACGTCATCACTGAAGGGACAGCAAAGAACGCCCAGATATCCGGTTTGCCTCAGGCCGGCAAAACAGGGACAACCAACTACACAGATGAGGAGTTGGCCGCAGTCGGCGGGACAAACGTGCCTTATGCTGCTCCGGATGCTTGGTTTGCCGGCTATTCTACAAGCTACTCCATTTCGGTTTGGGTCGGTTATGACAATTCCAAGGAATACGGAAACTTTTTGGATTACGAGACGCAAAGTCTGACGCGTGATATTTATCGTGAGTTGATGTCCTACGTATCCGAGGACACCGATTATGCCGATTGGACGCTGCCCACATCAGTCAGTCAAGTCTCGATCGAAAAATACACGGATCCGATCATGAAGCCCGGTCCAAATACGCCGAGCAACCTGATTGCCACAGAGCTTTTCGTAAAAGGAACAGAACCTACTGCCATTTCCAAGAAATATGGCGTGACATTGTTGGCGCCATCCGGCTTGAAAGCCAGCTACAATGCAGATAAAGACGAACTGACCATAGAATGGGATAAATACTCAGCCAGCGGCATCGATTCCAATGCACAAGCACAATACACAGTGACGGCAGGCGGTGCTTCCGAAGCGACAACAGATACCAAAGTCGTCATTGCTAATCCTGATAAAGGCACAATTACGATTTCCCTGATTGTTAAAGTCGGTTCAAGCACCTCACCGGCTTCTTCCATCCAGTTGACCATCGCCGATCCGGCGCAAGAATCATCCGAAGAGGATGACGAAGATGAAGACAAGGCATCAAGCGACTCCTCATCATCTTCATCATCCAGCTCTTCAGCGGAAAACGATCAAGCATCCTCCGATGCACAAGATGACGAAGAAACAAACCAGAATCCATAAAAAAAACAGCCAGCTCCCGATTTGATAAAGGAGCTGGCTGTTTTTTTGTTCCGGATGCCGAAAGCTACTCGGATCCGTTTCATTTCAAACCCAAACGCTTCTGCCCTTCCTGGCACATCGAAAGCAGGGGGCAAACTTCACACTTAGGATTTCGGGCTGTGCAATGGTACCTGCCGAAGAAAATCATCTGGTGATGGGCATCAGACCAGCGTTCCTTCGGAATCTTCTTCATCAGTAACTCTTCCACTTCCAAAACCGATGCTTTCTGAGGAGCTATGCGCAGACGTTTCGATATCCGTTCCACATGGGTATCCACCGCGATTGCTGGGATATGGAAACCGACGCTCATGACGACATTTGCTGTTTTGCGCCCCACTCCGGGCAACTTGGTCAGTTCCTCAAGCGTGCGCGGCACTTCGCCGCCGAAGTCCTCCAGCAGCATTTTGCAGCATTTTTGGATATTGGCAGCTTTGGTCCGGTATAAACCGATTGTCCTGATTTCTTGCATGATCGACTCGAGCGGGGCCGCAACGAAAGCCTCGGGCGTGGGGAAGCGGTCGAACAGGCTTGGCGTAACTTTGTTGACGGAAACATCTGTTGCCTGGGCGCTGAGGAGTGTCGCAATCAACAGCTGAAACACGTTCCGGTGCAGCAATTCACATTGCGCATTCGGGAACAGCGCCGCCATTTCATCCAGCGCTTCTACCGTCTTTCTTTTCGATAACATATTTCACCCCATCTATGCGTCCGCGTCAGTGTCCAGCCAATTGTACAACGGCACTTCCATCGGTGCATCCGTTCTCGCTTTTTCATCAAACTTATCCTGATTGCTTTGAGGCCGCGTCGATTGCTGTTGGACCAAATCTTTTACGCTTTTGATGTTTTTCTTCTCCCAAGCCAATAGAATGCGGTCGATGTATTTCAGGCTGTAAACGCGATTCAATACCGCTTCTTTTAGAGCTGATTCGATCAATTCGAGCGGATAGTGGTCCATATCGATCCAGCTTGCAATGGTCTGCATCTCGATGGGCGATAAGTTCCGCCCGAATTCCTGCTCGAACATGGTCATGATATTCTTCTCCTGCTGCTGGATGGGCTGCTTTTTCTCGGAACGTTCCATCAATTGAAATAGCCGTTGATAGATCGGATCCAAGGAATAGGAGTCCTCCACTTTGCCGGCGAGATCATTTTTCGTCTCCATCAAAATCATTTGCTTCTGCATCAGATTATGCAGCAAGGAAAAGACATTCTTTTCGGCAATACCCATATTTTCAGCAATCAACGCCAGATTCGGAAACGGGATGTTCTTATCGATGTAAGCTTTCAGCTGGAGCACAAAAATGAATTCTGTATCGGTAAGCCCGATCCTTTTGTAATTCTGCAGCAAAAAATTTGGAATCAGCGTCTGGCCAGATTCGATCCATTTGGTTAATTCGTTGTATGACATTATATTGATAAACTCCTTCAGAGTAAAAGGAAGCGGAACAAATAGCTGCTATTTGCCCCACTCCCATTCTGTTTTGATTGCATTCAGACTCGTGACATCCCCTGTTATTATGGGTAGATTCTGTTCAGTAGACGAGGGAACGGAATCGACTCACGGATATGTTCGGTTCCGGAGATCCAGGTAACCATTCTTTCGAGTCCCAATCCGAATCCGGAATGCGGTACTGAACCGTATTTGCGCAGATCCAGGTACCATGAATAGTCTTCCTTGCTCAGGCCGAACTTTTCGATCTGTTCGCTTAAGCGCTGATAGTCCACTTCACGTTCGCTGCCGCCGATTATTTCACCGTACCCTTCCGGAGCGATCATATCCGCGCACAGAACGACTTCCGGACGATCCGGATGTTCTTTCATGTAAAAAGGCTTGATTGCTTTCGGGTAATTTAGGATGAATACAGGTCTATCAGACTGATTTGCGATAAAGGTTTCGTGAGGCGAGCCGAAATCGTCACCCCAGACGATATCATCAAATCCGTTTGCGTTCAATAAAGCTACAGCATCGTCGTAGCTGATGCGCTCATAAGGTAATTGTGTATATTTTTTCAGCAATTCTTTGTCGCGCTCCAGCGTATCCAAGTAGATGTCACAATTATCCAGCACCGACTGGACCAGATAAGCGACATATTTTTCTTGGACTTCCAGACTTTGGTCCTGATGCATGAAGGCCATTTCCGGCTCCATCATCCAGAATTCGATCAGATGGCGGCGTGTCTTCGATTTTTCGGCCCGGAAAGTCGGCCCGAATGAAAATACTTTTCCGAAGGCCATTGCAGCTGCTTCCATATACAACTGCCCACTCTGGGACAAGTAAGCTTCCTCATCAAAATACTTGGTGTGGAACAGCTCGGTCGTCCCTTCCGGCGCACTGCCGGTCAGAATCGGCGGGTCCACCTTGATGAATCCTTCTTGATTAAAGAATTCATAAGTTGCGCGGATGATTTCATTACGGATCTTCATGATGGCGTGCTGTCTGGATGAACGCAGCCATAGATGACGATGGTCCATCAGGAAATCTGTTCCGTGCTCTTTAGGCGTGATCGGATAATCTTGGCTTTCTCCCAGCACTTCGATGCCGGTTACGAGCAATTCGTATCCAAGCTTCGAGCGGGTATCTTCCTGGATAATGCCTTTGACGATCAAAGAAGTTTCTTGCGTCAGTGATTTTGCTACGTCGAACAACTCTTGGCCGACATCGTTTTTCAAAACGATGCCTTGGAAATAATGGGAGCCGTCACGAAGTTGCAGGAAAGCGATTTTCCCGCTGCTTCTTTTGTTGGTTACCCAAGCACCGATGGAAATCTCTTGCCCTACATATGCTTTCGCTTGGTCCATTGTGATAAGTGTCAATATGGTCTACTCCTTTTCCCAAAAAAGGTTACTTTTTATGGGTTTCGATAAATTTTTTGATGCGATCTACTGCTTCTGCAAGTAGTTCTTCCCTGACAGTGTAACTTATTCTGGCGTAATCAGGGTATCCAAAACCATCACCTGAAACCAACGCGACATTTGCTTCCTCGATCAGAGCCAATGTAAAGTCTTTGACTTCTTTAAACCCGCACATTTCGGCGGCTTCCTTCACGTTCGGGAACAGGTAAAAAGCTCCTTGAGGTTTGGTTACCTTAAAACCAGGGATGCTCGCTACGAGCGGATAGAAGAAGTTCAGGCGTGCTTCGAACGCTGCGCGCATTTCCTCTACAAAGTCTTGCGGTCCGGTTAATGCAGCCAACGCGCCATATTGGCTCGGTCCGGCAGGATTGCTTGTCGAATGACTGGATAGCTCAATCATTTTACTGATGATTTCCGCATTTCCGATTGCATATCCGATTCTCCAGCCCGTCATGGCGTAGGTTTTGGATATACCGTTGATGATGATGGTCTGGTTCTTGATTTCTTCTGAAAGTGAAGCGATTGAGATGGCGTTGTTCCCGTTATAAGTCAGTCGGTAGTATATTTCATCGGCAATGATCAAGACATCGTGTTCAACCGCCCACTCGCCGATCGCCTTCAATTCTTCAGGCGTGTAGATCATACCGGTCGGGTTCGACGGCGAATTCAAAAGCAAAGCAACCGTTTTTTCGGTGCGATGTTTTTCCAGATCTTCCACAGTGAGTTTAAAGCCTTTTTCAGGTGCTGTTTCGACAAGAACGTTGACGCCGCCAGCCAGTTTGATCTGTTCGGTATAACTTACCCAGTATGGCGCAGGAACGATGACTTCATCTCCGGGATTAAGAATGACTTGGAATAAAGCAAACAAAGCATTTTTGGCCCCTTCAGTCACGATGACCTGATTGACGGCGTAAGTGACTCCGTCATATTTCTGATGATAATCCACAATCGCTTGACGCAATGGCAGGATACCGGCAGTCGGGGTGTAGTGGTTTGCTTTGTTTGATTGGATTGCTTCTACTGCGGCATTCAGAATGGAAGCGTGCGTATCGAAGTCTGGTTCTCCTACTGTCAAGTTAAGGATATCCTTTCCTTGCGCTTTCATGACGTTGACTTTAGCTGACGTCGCCAATGTAGGGGATTCGCTTATTTTATTCATTCTTTCAGAAATTTTTACCATCTCAATCACTCCAATTTATATGTTTTCTATATCTTTGAGCCATTTACCAGAAATAGCGGATATCAAATAGTACCCAATCGTATCATTTGCATTTTTGTAGGTGACTTCCCAAACCGGTTCTTCGTTCTCTATCCCCAGTCTTGCCTCCAGAATCCGTTCAGGCTTCTTATCCGCCTGAGTGATTGATTTAGCTTCACTTTCGGTGACGACTTCCGCAGTGTTCAGGACAGTGGTTTCACCGCCGTCTTTCTTAATGATGACATATAATTCTTCATTGTTGCCATCGATGCCAGCCAGTGTAAAATACGTCTCTGATCCATTGTACCAATAAAAATCTTGGACTTTTTGGATGTTGGCGTTCTCCTCGGCAATGGCGGTTGCTTCTTTTTGCGCCTGCAGCATCGGTTGCTGGCTTCGGTAAAATATCGTGTAGGAACTGACGATCATCAGGAAAAGAATCACAATCGCCCCAACAATGATATTCTTCTTCACATCTTCCACTTCCTTATCTTTGTTTGAAACCTTATTGCAATCTCACCTAATTATTAATGATACCTTAAACTGCAAGCTGAGGGAATATCCCACCGCATTATTTTTTCAGAAATTCCTGAATTTCCGTCTTTATTTCATCATGATCGGCTACTTTGATCCCTACGCCCTCCGGAAGCATTAGTTGCATACGTTTGGAATAATTACTTTTGATCAATCTGTCGTCCAGGCAAATGACGACACCTCTGGCATTCCTGGAGCGCACGAGTCTGCCGATACCCTGTTTCAGACGGATCATCGCTCGCGGCAGAAATTCTTCATAGAACGCCTTCTTTCCTTGATCCTGATGGTAGGCTTGAAACGCAACATTTTCAGGGCGATGCGGGGGATCGAACGGCAGTCTGGTGATCACCAGAATTTCGACTGCCTGATCTGAAAAATCTATGCCTTCCCAGTACGAAGCCGAGCCCAGCAAGATTGCCGCATCGGCTGACATGAATCGATTGTGCATCCTTCTTCGGCTACCGGAAAATCCTTGAGCCAGTATTTCCGTCCCAGCAAATTCAGCAGATACAACATTTTTGAGTTGGTTATGGACCTCCTCGAGCAAGCGGTTGGATGTAAACAGAACTAAAGCTTTGCGCTGTTGCGGGAGTACGATTTCCCGCAACGTTAAAACAATCTGGCTGGCTGCTCGTTTATCATCCAAGCACGTAATGGCTGTAATGTCATCCGGAAGGAAAATCCGCAACCGCTCACTTAAGTTATAGGGTGAATCAAAATGCCCTTCCTGCAATTCAGCTTCACCGATTTTGTTCTTGAAATAATCAAGCGATTTATCCACTTTAAGTGTCGAACTTAAATATACTGTCCTTTTGAATCGGTCCTTGATTTTAGAATGGATTTCTCCGGAATAATCAATCTGGTTTGTTTCGATTTCCAGTGAAAGCAGATCCTTATCCCAAGCAAAGTGCAGCACATGATACGTACCTGCGCGCTCTTGGAAAAAATATTGCAGATTGACCTGTACCGTGTCCAAGTCATCCAGCAACGCCTTTGCGCGCGGCCACATGACCGGATCATTCCTCAAGCAGGATTTGTCCAGGCAACGCATCGCAGCTAGTCTGGCCTCCAGTATGTACCGGTGAATTTTCTTGTATATATTCTTCATTCCGTTCTCAAGTTGAAAATTCTCATCAAGATAAACTTCGCCTTTTTCTCCAACCTCGTGGATAAGCGAACGCATCAATACTTCTTCTGAATAGGCACATTCCTGGTACAATTGATCGATCGCGAATTCCAGATTGAACAAATCATAGTCCAAAGAATCGCCATTGGCATCCTTTTCTATCGCCTCTCGAAAGTCCCTCAGGAAGTAGCCGAATCGCTTCAAACGGCGTTTCAGAATGGACAAGGCTACCGTTTTTTTGTGCGCATCTTGGTAGACGCGCGGAAACTGATGCGCTTCGTCGAGAATCAAGTCTATGGACTCAGTTTGGTCAAAAATAGCCAAATCATCGATGTGATGACTCAAAAAGGAATGGTTCGTGACGATCAGACTGGATTGTTCTGCTTTTTTGTTATTGAAGGCGAAGAAATCATCATTGGCCCATTTCCCTTTTAAAGGGGCCTCGTGGCTCTCAAATGTCAGTTTTTCCCATAAGAAGTCAAAATTCTGTGCTTGGCTCAATTCGCTGATATCGCCGGATTCCGTTTCGGTCAACCAGACAAAGACACTCATCATGATCAACGATTCTCTTTTGGTGAGAGACCCTAAAGCCAAAGCAGCTAATTTCTCCAGATGGATGATATTCGTCTTACCCTTCAATGAGCTGACCTGCAACTCGAAGGGCAGCATTTTGCGCAAACGGGTTATTTCGTTATCCATGATCTGTTCTTGCAAAAGCAACGTCGAGGTACTGATGAGCACTTTGTTTTTTGGTGTAGCCTGATAAGCTGCAGGCAATAGATAGGCCAAGGTTTTTCCGATGCCAGGCGCAGCTTCGATCGCCAGATTTAGGGCTGTTTCTGCCTGGTGGAAGCTAAAAAGTGATTGCATCATCTCTAGCTGCTCCGCACGAATTTCCAGCCCTTGATTTTCCATCAACCTTACGGCCACTTTAGAGAAGTCAGTCACTTCTTTTTCTCTGTAAGCAGTCTGTTCCGAGAGTATTTCCTTTTCCTTTAACGCTAATCCATTTTTGACATAGATTTGCTGCGGGAGCGGAGAGCGTATCTCTTTGGCGGTCTCATAACTTTCATGGAAAAAGGAGTCGTTGTCCACCTGACAATGCGCTGACAAAAAATTTAATTTTTCCAGTGTGACCAACGGTAAGTTATTGGCTTTTTTTTTCAATTGTAAAAAGAGTTCCGCAGTGGCGTGAGCATCGCTTGCGGCATCGTGGGCATTATCATGCGTCAGAACGAAGTAGTTCGATAAGTCTCCTAACCGATAGCTGGACAAGGTTGGATAAAGGATCTTCGTCAACTCTACTGTATCCATTGCGGGCAGCGAGAGCGGCGGCATACCGACTTCCCGAAGAGAACTGTCCAAAAAATGGTAATCAAAATGTACGTTATGCGCCACAAAGATGCAACCCTCCAACGTGTTGTAGATGAAGTCACATACATCTTCAAAATAAGGGGCCTCTTTTACATCCTTATTCTTGATTCCGGTCAACTTCTCAATGATATCCGGTATTTTCCTGCCGGGATTGATGGTTATATTGATTTCCTGAATTATTTCGTCGGCCTGAAGCAAGGTGCATCCGAATTGAATGATCCGATCCCCTCGTTTGAAGCTGGATCCCGTTGTCTCAAGATCGACAATGGCATAGGTTTTCTTCATAAAAATAATCTCCTAAATAAACAGAAGCTTCTCCTGTTCCGGTATTTCTTTCTGCAAGACTTTCCCTGATAATATCTCTTGATAAAAACACGAGCCTTTCCGATCGAGTCGTGCTTTGTATGCAGCTTAACCCATTATATCCTATGTCGCGGGTAATGTTACCGCATAAACGACAATTATCGGATTTTTTTGATGGCCTGCCAGGGCAGATTAGCTGTCAGATATCAAAAAAAGGACCCTTGCTTTGCCGGCAAGGACCCATTTTGTTGGATGCATTAAACGATGTCAGGATAAATGTCTTTCACATTTTTTTCCGGATCGATTACGATATATAATTTGTTTTCGGATGAAACGAATGAAGATTGGTATTCATTGTCGAATCCGTCAGTGTCCAATGCTTTGTAAGGGAAATAGATGCGGTCGACTTCAACGATGACGTCGGATTTTGGGTGATCCTCATCTTGGTACAGGATATCCATTTTTTCGATGTCTTGATGGCTAGCAACGCGATCGAACATGCCTTGCTCAAGTCCGCCCAGATTGATGTCACTTGTGTTGACGTGATCTGCTTCTTGGTGGATTTCGATACGCAAAGATTCGCAAGGATGGATTTCTTGGAAATCACTGTTTCCGATTCGACCGTAGCTCGTTGTGACTTGCTTGATCCATAAATCTCCGATATATTCACGCTTGATTGTCCATGTTTCGCCGTTTCTGAAAATAAATCTCAAACCTGTCATTACTTTTTTCATCGAAATCACTCCTGATATATTTACTTTTTGAATATATAACTATTTTATCATATTTTTTATAAAGTAGGTACAAATACCTTTCTAATGACGGAAAAAAAGTAAGTCGAGCTGCTAAAGGCTCTCCATGAATTCATTCGCGTTGACGACGGCCCTCGTGTGCTTCGCTGATGCAATTTCTTGGCCTTGTGAACGGGCTGCGCATTCGAAGAAATATTTATTTCCTCTATGTTCCGTCACTCTGACCGTCACTGTTATCTCTGCATTGACTGGAGAGGCTTTTTTATGATGCAGATCACAGTGTATCCCTACTGTGGTATCCCCTTCTGCGAGGTGCTCCTTCACGATCCCCATACAAGCATTTTCGATCATGGCCAATAATGCCGGTGTAGCCAAAACAGGCAACGTACCCGAACCGACTTCAATCGCTAAATCTTTTTTCCCGACGGTATAGTCAACTTCGAATGTCTCATCCAAATAAATCATCCTTCTTTTTGTAATGAAGTCCCTTAGTGCGAATGGGGTATTCTCCAGTCTGTTGGCCAAGACCAGCGTTTTCAATTCTTCGAATATTTCACCGACGAAAGGACCGCCACGTTGGATACCCAATAATGAAAGCAACTCTTTTCCGTCCAGTGCCAAGTCTTTCAGCGTATGGATCGGCATGGAAACATTCAATTCGATCAGATTTTCACTTTGGTTCGGCAAGCCGAACCCCTCGATAATGGCTTCTATCTCCAGGGCGATTTCGATCCCTGTTTCGAACAGAAGTGGATAGTCCCAAAATTGTTGCAGCCGTTTTTTCAACGCCTGCACACCAACACGAATGTCCATGATTTCCTTACGGGAACACTTCCATTGGCGTAAAAAGGGCTCGATCACTTCATCCTTGAGATCAAGAAAATGGATCAATACAGTCCAAGCAATCGTTGTACCTTTGAATTGCAGCGGAAACAAGGCCAGGTCGATCAATGCTTTTTCCCTATTTTGTAAGCCCGGACACATCTGGAATAGACGCGTTTCCACAAAAAACTTGATCCCACCTTTGCGGTTCCTTCCGATCAGGAGTTTGTTCCACTCTTCACGCACACGCTCCACCGCGATTTTTGAAAGCAGCGGGTGGTACTCGACAATGGCTTCCTTCGTCGCCTGTTCGATTTCAAAATCCAACTGGCTGACAAATCTGGCTGCGCGCATCATGCGCAAGGCATCCTCTCTGAAGCGTTCTTCCGGATTGCCGACTGCCCTGATTAATTTGTTGGCCAAGTCCTCCTGCCCACTGAAGAAGTCTTTAATATTTCCGTGCCGATCGATCGCTATGGCATTGATCGTAAAGTCGCGCCTTTTCAAGTCGTCCTGCAGGCTGCGCACATACTCGACTTTTTCCGGTCTGCGGAATTTTTCATACTTCGATTCTGTCCGGAAAGTTGTTATTTCGTAAGTCTCCCGCTCATGTAAAACCATCACCGTTCCATGTTGGATGCCTACATCAAAAGTGATCGGAAAAATACGCTGAATTTCTTCAGGCATTGCGCTTGAGGCGATGTCGACATCCGAAATATCCAGGTGCAGCAGCGCGTCACGTACACTTCCTCCAACAAAGTAGGCTTCATATCCAGCCCGTTCAATGGCTTCAATGATCGGTATCGCTTTTTGAAATTCCGGTGCTTCTATAATCATAGGAAGTTTTCCAATCCGTAGATCAGGCGATCGATTTCCATTACTTTTCTGCAGGATAGCGCAACACCGTTCATGAAGGAGTCGCGGTCATAAGAATCATGACGGATGATCAAACCTTCTCCGGCACTGCCGAATTGCACTTGCTGATGCGCGACTAAGCCCGGCAAACGGACGCTGTGGATTTTCATGCCATGGTAATCAGCCCCTCTTGCACCTTCAATCAATTCTTTTTCTTCTGGATGACCTTGTGGATGGTCGCCTCTCACTGCGTAGATCAATTCGGCTGTTTTGATGGCTGTGCCGCTTGGCGCATCCAATTTGTTCTCGTGATGCAATTCCATGATTTCCACATCCGGGAAATACTTTGCTGCTTTTGCTGCGAATTCCATCATCAAAACAGCGCCGATTGCAAAATTCGGGGCAATCAAGCCGCCCAGACCCACTTCTTTAGAGTAGTTGGTCAATTCTTCTAGTTGTTCCGTGGAAAAGCCGGTAGTACCGATTACGGGGCGCATACCGTTTTCAAGTGCGAAACGTGTGTTGTCATAGGCTGCATCCGGTCTGGAAAAGTCAATCCATACATCAGCTTCAACTTCCTTTACCAGGGTCGCTTTGTCCCGGAATACTCTCACAGGATTACCGGCATATTGCGGCAATTCATCCAGTTGCTTTTCTGTTGCGAAAGGATCATATACAGCGACCAAAGTAAAGTCTTCCTGGCGCAGGACCATATTTGTGCAGGCGGTCCCCATCTTGCCTTTAAATCCCGAAACTACAATTTTCATTCTACACGTTCCCTTCCGTTTAACGCTGCCGGCACAATTATGCCGCGCCGTATCCGCGTTTTATCAGATCATATTTTTTTCTTCCAAGTCTTTCAATTCTTTCGTGAACTTCCTGAAGCTGTTTTCATCGTATTGGATAAGCGCGATATCGATCTGCTTTTTCAGATAATGGATGCGATCCTTCACCGCCAATTTTTCCAGGGATTTGTCTACGATTTCTTCCAGATCCTTATCAAAAATTTCGGATTCTTGGAGATATGGATTGTCCTCCAAAACCCCAAAAAATGAGAGCACCTGGTAAGACTGATCAAAGAACAACTCCAGATAAAAGTCCTCTTTCCAATTCAAGCGCAAGTCATGGAATGCCTGTTCGGGATCTTCGAATGTCTTTCCGTCCTTATAGTACATGAAGGCCTCTTTCGGATTTCCGACTACCGCAAACCCCATTCCTCTGTTCGTTGTATGAACTTCCTCAATCAGATGGATATTCTTCAATAAAATCTCATGATTGAGCAGATAATTGAGTATCCAAAGAGACTCTCTGCGCTTCAATTGATAATTCTGAATAAACCAAGAAATAAAATTTTTTTTCTCCTCCAAAGTAGGATTCATCATTTTAAAACCTCCTATCCGATGGGTTGACGACTTATTGATCGAAATGATGCAGTTCATCATGGAGTTGAAGCAACTCCGTATTAGTAGGGTAAAGCGCCAAACCTTGGTGAATGACTTCACTCAACTTATCCCGGTTTCCTTCTTCTCTCAGGAACGCTGCATACTCCAGCAAAAACGCCTCATTATCAGCAAAATGCGGATAAGCCGCTTCATATTCTTTGTTTGCCGAAGCGTAGTCCTCCAAGGCATTGTGGCTCGCTGCAAGCAACCAATTGTATTGCGGATCGTTGTCTTCCTGTTCTGCACGGTCAGCAATATACGTTATCAATTCTTCGAACCTTTCTTGCTTCAGCAACAAGTTGCAAAAGGCCAAATGGATACTGGAAAGGTCCGGCTCAAGCGCTGCCGCTTCCAGCAAATTACGTTCCGCATCTTGCTCCCTGTTCAATTTCAATTGCAACTTGGCCGCTGTCGTGAAAAATTCATGCTGATAAGGGTTCATCCTGATGGCTTGTTCCACCACAGCAAGCGCTTCTTCCAACTCCAATTCGGCCTCAAGCGCATTTGCCAAGTACAAATACGCACTCAGGTAAGCATTATCCGTTTCGAGCAATTTATTAAAAATGCTGATGGCACGCGCGTATTCCTTGAGTTGGAAATAAGTGAAGCCGAGTTGGAAATAGCTGTCCGGAAAATGTTCATCAGCCGGTATGCGCTCCAGGTACTGGAGCGCCGTTTCGAATTCGCCGATAGCATTGTGACAATCGCCCAGGAAAAAATGCAACTGCGTTGCGGATGCGATTTCCCAGTTCCCGAATGCAAGCTCCTCATAAATCGGAATCGCCTTCTTGTACTCCCCGATTGAGTGGTAAAGCTGTGCCAGTGCATAATCCAATATCGGTTCATCCGGCAACAACGCCATCGCTTCAAATATTTTCTTTTCGCTGACTTCATACAAGCCCTGTACTTGGTAAGCATCAGCCATCGTCAACAAAGCCTGCGGGTACACATCACTTTCTTTATCGATCGTGAGCAGAATATCCAAAGCTTGGTCGTAGTCATCCTCATCGATGGCGATCTCTGCTAAAGCGATATTCCACTCTTGTATTTGCGGTGCTAGGTAATTCAATGCGCCATATGCCTCTTTTGCTTCACTCAAGAAGCCTAAGGCGTGCATCGTTTCTGCCAATTCGGCTAAATCAGCGCTGTTGTTCTCCAGGACGGATTGTTCAACTGATTGTTTGAACAGTTGGACAGCCGCCTCCAATTCATTCTGTTGAATGGCTTCTATCATTGCCTGTGCTTCTTTATTCATTCGTCAACTGCTCCTTCAATACGCTCTTCTTGCTAGTGCTCTTCTTTTACATTTTATCATAAAGTTCGACATCTGTATCTATTTGTTCCTCGGACCTTTCTCTGTCCAACACAGCGAACACCCTGCCCAGATTACTATCATCATTTTCCGCCAAAAAAAATAAAGCTGAGGCCCCATAAGGCCCCAACTTCATTTTCACGAATTATTTAACTGCATCTTTCAATGCTTTACCTGGTTTGAATGCAGGAATTTTGCTTGCTTCGATTTGGATTTCTTCCCCAGTTTGAGGATTACGTCCTTTACGAGCTGCACGATCACGAACTTCAAAATTACCAAAACCGATAACTTGAACTTTTTCACCATCTTTTAATGCTTCTTGAATCACTTCAAATAATGCATCAACGCTTGCTGTAACATCCTTTTTAGTCAAGTTTGTTTTTCCAGCAACTCTTTCGATTAACTCAGCTTTGTTTGCCATGTTGTCCTTTCACCTCCTTTAAAGAAGAAGAATACATGCTTTCTTTGATAACACAACAAAACATGGGAAAACTATTTTTGAGTGGTCCAAAAATAGTTCTGAAATACCGCAGTCAAATTGAAAAGATATTTCTAATAAAGAATAGCACACAAACCGTGCTACTGCAACGATTATAGTGGATTTAATGCCTTTGTGAAGGTAATTTATTTTTTTTGTCTAGCTATCAAGTGAAATGGTGTTCCTTCAAAATCGAACGAATCACGGATTCTGTTCTCAAGGAAACGCTCATATGAGAAGTGCAGTAATTCTGGATCGTTGACAAAAACAACAAATGTCGGCGGTTTTACAGCTACCTGCGTCATATAGTATATTTTCAGACGACGACCTTTGTCAGTCGGCGTTGGATTGTGTGCGACAGCATCCATCAGGACATCATTCAACAAGGATGAAGAAATACGGCGATTCTGATTTTCGCTGATTTCCTTGATTTTAGCAGGGATAGTAGATAATCTTTGTTTCGTCACAGCGGAAACATACATGATCGGTGCATAAGAGAGGTACTGGAATTCCTTGCGGATTTTTTCCTCGAACTCCTTCATTGTATGATTATCTTTTTCTAAAGTATCCCATTTATTAACCAGTATGATGATTCCTTTGCCTGCTTCATGTGCATACCCGGCAACTTTTTTGTCTTGTTCCTGGATACCCTCTTCCGCATTCAGTACGACCATGACGATATCCGAACGCTCGATGGCACGGATTGCACGCATGACGCTGTATTTTTCTGTGGATTCATAGACTTTGCCTTTTTTCCGGATTCCGGCTGTATCGATCATCCGGAATTTCGTGCCTTCTTCATCAACGAACATCGTATCGATAGCGTCACGGGTTGTACCGGCAATATTAGAAACGATTACGCGCTCTTCCCCCAAAATGGCATTCACTAAAGATGATTTGCCGACATTCGGACGGCCGATGAAGCTGAAGTTGATGATATCTTCTTCTTCCGCATTCTCGTCTTCGGATGGAAAATTCGCTACAACCGAATCAAGTAGATCTCCAAGACCTAAGCCATGGCTTCCTGAAACAGGATAGGGTTCGCCCAATCCCAAACTGTAAAAATCGAATATCTCGGCGCGCATTTCCGGATTGTCCACTTTATTTACCGCCAATATGACAGGTTTATCGGATTGGTAAAGGATTCTTGCGACGTTCTCATCTGCATCCGTCACACCTTCTCTGACGCTTGTCAAAAAGATGATGACATCCGCTTCCTCAATTGCTACTTGCGCTTGCAATTTGATTTGGCTCATAAAAGGTTCATCAGTGATATCGATTCCGCCTGTATCGATGATGTTGAATGTCTTGCCAAGCCACTCTCCTTTTGCATAAATTCTGTCGCGCGTAACACCAGAGACATCATCTACGATGGATATTCTCTCTCCTGCCAGTCTGTTGAATATTGTTGATTTTCCTACGTTTGGTCTGCCTACTATGGCTACTACTGGATTTGGCATCTAACCTCCGCCTTTCTTTTCCTCTACATCACAAAACTTTTTGGATATTTGCTCACTGTATCTGGTCTTATCAATGTTTTCATCCATGTCATTTATAACATACATCCATCAATAATAACAACAAAAAAAGGGCATGGATGGAATTCCATGCCCTCACATGTTCACTTTCCTTGCTGATTAGGCTTCAGAATCGTCTTTCAAACCCGAAAGTTTGTCGCCTAATAAATCTGCTAATGTGAAGTTTCCGTCTGAATCATCAGCTACGTATTCTTCAACTTTTTTATCTTTTTTCTCTTTTTTCTCTTTTCTTTCATCATCTGCTGTTGATTCATTAGCAGCTTTTTCTTCCAAAGCTTTGATGCTTAGAGACAGACGTTGCTCGTCTTCTTTTGCATCCAATACTTTAACTTGAATTTCCTGGCCTTCTTGAAGCACTTCATGCGGAGTCGCAATGTGTTGGTGTGAAATTTGGGAAATATGCACCAAACCTTCAACGCCCGGGAAAACTTCCACAAATGCCCCAAAGCTTGTCAAGCGTTTGACAACACCAGTCAATACAGCACCGATCGGAGCTTTTTCAGCTATCGCATCCCAAGGACCAGCTAACGTGTCTTTGATGCTTAACGATACACGGCCATTTTCTTTGTCGATTGATAAGATTTTGACTTTGACCGATTGCCCGATCGCCAAAACATCTCCAGGATTCTTCACGTGCTCGTGAGCAATTTGAGAGATGTGGACCAAACCATCCACGCCACCAAGATCAACGAATGCACCAAAGTTGGTCAGACGAGCGACTGTCCCTTCGACAATGTCTCCGGCTACCAATTCATCCATCAGTTTACCTTTATTAGCTTCTTTTTCGGTTTCTACAACCGCTTTATGTGATAAAATCAAGCGGTTTTCGCTAGGTTCAAGTTCAACAATTTTGAATGTCATTACTTTACCTTTATATGAACTGAAATCTTCAACAAAATGATCTTCAACCATTGACGCCGGAACAAAACCTCTAACGCCGACATCAACAACCAATCCGCCCTTAACGACGTCTTTGACTGGCGCTTCGATGATTTCGTTGTTTTCAAATTTATCTTGGATATCTTTCCAAACGATTTTAGCATCAATGCGACGCTTCGAAAGCAAGAAACTTCCGTTTTCTTTGTCTTTGATTTGTTTGATGACAACCAGGTCCACAACGTCACCTACGTTTAGGATTTCTGTAACTTCATCGAATGGTTTTGCGGATAATTCGTTGTAAGGAATAACTCCTTCAACTCCGCCCCCGATGATTCCTACGATGGCTTGTCTATCTTGGATGCTTAAAACTTCTCCCTTGACAGTATCACCCACTTCAATGGATAATGCTTCATCCAACACATCTTGCATAGTCTGTTCAACGTTGTTGGACTCTTCTTCATTTAACTCTGGGTTTTCAATGTAATCTGACATGTAACTATTCCTCCTAAAAGTCTGCGGCAACCGATTGGCTAGGCTCCTTAACTCCCTCGCCTTCCGGCTTAGGAACTAATCCTTGACTCCATATTTTTGAAAGCGTAATACTGCATATAATCATTCTAACATTTTTGCTTAAAATCGTCTAGTATTGTTAATCCAATGTTTGTAAGGGGTTTAGACTCACTTCGATAATGCCGAGAATCTGCTTAACGACTTCGTCGATTTCCAAATGTGTAGAGTCCAGAACGATGGCATCTTCCGCCTTTTTCAATGGTGAAACCGACCTTGTGCTATCCAAATGATCGCGGCGCTTCATGTCTTCCGTCAGTTCTTCTAAGGAAGTGGTCATACCCTTCGCTATGTTTTCTTTATATCGTCGCAGCGCTCTTTCCTCTGCAGTTGCTGTCATGAAAATCTTGACTTCCGCATCAGGCAATACGACGGTACCTATGTCCCTGCCGTCCATTACGACCCCGCCGGAGCGTGCGATACTCTTTTGGCGAGCAACCATCTCTTCACGCACTTTCGCAAACGAGGAAACCAAGGAGACGTTTTGGGTCACTTCCTCCGATCTGATCGAATCGGTCACGTCCTCATCATTCAAAAACACGCGTTGCATTTCGTTTCCGGCAGTCAAAAAAGTTATCCTGATCCCTTTCAATAACGTATGCAATGCCTCTTCATCCTGGAGATCGACTTCGTTGGATAAAGCTGCATAAGTCAACGTTCGATACATCGCACCTGTGTCCAGATAGATGTATCCCAATTGTTCCGCAACTTTCTTCGCGATGGTACTTTTACCGGCCGATGCGGGACCATCTATGGCAATATTCATTTTTTTCACATTAAACCTCCGACTTTGTTCTATCTGATTTCATTGAAAAAGCCGCCTTATCAGACGGCTTCCATTATTTAACGTTCAATACCATACCGATTTGCGCTTCTGTGCTGCTCAAACCGTTAGCCTGCATCAACTCATCCAATGTCATATTATGGTTCACAGCAATCCGATAAAGGTTATCGCCTGCTTTGATGGTGTAGGAATTATTGTACGCTCCGTTTGTTGTTGCGGGTTCTTCGACTGTTTCAACAGGCGTTTCGACCACTGGGGGTACAGTGCTGGAACTTGGCGTTTCCACAATCGTTGATTCCGGTTCTGCTTCGCTCTCAGCGACTTCACTGGATGCTTCGGGCTCTTCAGAAGATACTTCTTCGCTGCTCTCGACACTGGAACTGGCTACTCTTTTGTTGATCATCACTTGTTCAGCGCTCTTGGGTACGGGAGTATTTTGATTCTGGTTATTATAATAGATGGTTGCAAAAGGAATAATCAGAATAGCCAAAAAGAGAAACAGCAATACTTTTAATAGAGGTGCTACTTCTTTATTTTTTGTATTTCTGGCCGAACGCGAATACTGCCGGCTCTTCAGATTTTCATCTTCGCCGAATTTACGTGACCAAGGCTCTCCATTATTGCGATTGCGATTCTTTTTATCCATTCGGGTTCCTCCTATAAGTGATTCATGCTAATTGTAGCACATTTCCGTAATTTTGGGGTTAAATTTTATAAAAGAAAAAGGTCAGAAACGATTTTTTCCCAGTGTGGGACTGCCTTCGTTGGAAACGCATTCCCAAAAATTATGGTACCCACTAAAGGCGGTTCTTCTATGCCACAGTTGTCACAGCAGTGGCTAGGTTTGACCAGACTGCTTTTCCCGAAATAAGCGGAGATGTACGCACGTCTGCAATTATCGGTCTCGGCGAACCCCTTCATGCGCTTCAACAAATTTTGCTTCAATTCTCGCCGGGCCGCTATAAATTGCTTCGCTTCCTCCTTCGTGAGCTGCTGACGCAAGATGTGCTGCAGCAACGTTTGCTCAGTCGGACTGCCATAATCGGGATTGACTGCTTTATTTTTGATTGCACTCTCAATCGTAAAATCGCTAGGAAAATCACCTTGCAACATCTTCACTTTGAAGTTGTAGTCCGTTTCCGAATACAACAGGACAGCCGTACTCTGTTGTCCGTCGCGCCCTGCTCTGCCTATCTCCTGCACATATTCTTCCAACGAATTCGGCATGTGGTAATGAATCACATAGCGAATGTTCGCCTTATTGATTCCCATTCCGAAGGCACTTGTGGCGCAAATGAGGTCCAACTCATCCTGAAGGAATTGATGTTGGATGGTGATTCTGTCTTCATTTGTCCGGTCGGCATGATAGGCTTCTACGCGCAAACTTGTTTTTTTTCGGATCATGAAAGCTACCGCATCAGCTTGTGCCTTACTGGAGAAGTAAACAATACCTGGAGATGGGTATCTCTTCAAAAGCTCAAGGAGATGTTCATTTTTCTCTTCTGGAGGCATTGCAGCGACCTTATAATAAATGTTGGCACGGTCTACCGGTCCTTCAAATACGTTCAAAGCGTTCCCATCGATATGCAAAGATCCGATGATGTCACCCATCACGGCTGATGTCGCTGTAGCGGTGAGCGCCAACGTCAATGGATTGCCCAAGGCTTGTCTTGCTGCTCCCAGAAAAAGATAGTCGGAGCGGAAATCCAATCCCCATTGGGAAATACAGTGCGCCTCATCGACCACAAACAAAGCAAGCGGAATCTGTTTGAGTTGGTTCATTACGAATTGGTTCTGAAGCATCTCCGGAGAAAGAAACAAAAACTTGATTTGATCCAGGTTGCTCAGTAATTTTTGCCTTTCTTCGAACTGCAGCATGCTGTTTAATGAGGCCGTCCTTTTTTCACCCATGAATTTCAGCTGGGCGACCTGGTCTTCCATCAAGGACAACAATGGCGAAACGATAACGACCATTCCATCCAAAAGATAGCCGCTCAGCTGGTATATCAACGATTTTCCTGTTCCCGTCGGCAATGTGGCCAACGTATGTTTGCCGGCCAAAACTGATAGAATGGGATCCAATTGGCCCTCTTTGAATGCCGGGTAGCCGAAGTATTTCTGTAGTTCTGATTTCAATTGTGCTTCATCCATATTTAGCCGCAACCTCACTTCTTATTTGTATCAGCCTGGACTCGAAAAAGGTGATTTCGGGAAATACTTTTTGGATTTCCCGGTAATCAACACGTACCTTGTGTTCCACGAGTTGCTGCAGATACTGCATCTTCTCCTTATCCAAAAATCTTTGTGTAGGGAATTCCGGATAGATCAGGGCGATTTCGGCAAAGTGATCTTGGATCGTGCTCTGTTTCAATCCCCGCATCGAAATGATTTCCGCCATGCCATGCCCGTGCATGAAATATCCCATGGTCGTTTCGGCGCTGGCGGAAGCCAAGCCGTTTTCCTTTATCGTCATCTGCATGACAGAAGCAAGGACAGGAAAATTTTCCGGTTCTTTTTCCAAAGTGCCGTACAACCTCAGCCAATTTTGGTGCAGCAGTATTTTCACTTCGGCTTCCTCGAACGATAACAGTCCAGCCATTTGACCGGTCGTTTTCCTCAAGTGGTCAGCGCCTTCAAATTGCAGCACAAAGAGCCCGGCATCCCTTTCAGGCAGCCGTGACAAATAGCTACGCCATTCTTCCCCATAAGCGCGTGCAAAAGCGGCTTTATCTCCGGCCTGCTGCGTCAACAAGCGCTTCATCCACAGCTGCTCCTTCGCTTCCCGCTCAACAGGATAGTAATGTTTATTTTTGTGCAGCATTTCGGAAAGGACTTGGATCAGAAACAGCATCCGACGACGCAAAACACTCTGAACGAGGGCAAATTCCAGTTGGCTTCCTAAAGAAAAATGCGCGTGACGGCTGAAAAACTCAGCTTTCTTCGCGCTTCCTGCTTCGCTGAGCAGAAAGCCCTCGCCCTCGTTTCCGCTGATCAGTCCATCCGAAACCAAACGCTCGAGACCCTTTTTCAAGGCTGTCGGTTTCATGCCCGGCATGACAGTGAAATAGGCTTCCAGATCATATTGGCGGCACTGGAGCATGGTGGACACGGTCCGTTTGCCGATCAGGGTATAAAAAAGAGTCGCTTCCTTGATGGGGCGCCCGGTTGAAATACAATCCAAAAAAAGATACTCTATGTATGTCAAATCTTTCATATCATCACCACCAAATTTTTGTAAAGAAGGTTACTGTATGTATTATACCAAAGTAAATCAGGATAACTGCATCGCTTGTGGACTTTGCCAAATAATTTCACCGGATCTCTTCGACTACACTTCCGAAGGGATAGCTTTTACGAAAATGGATGCGAATGCGGGAAATGCTCCGATACCTGCCGAACGCTTCGAAGCGTTTCTGGCTGCCTATCGCAAATGCCCAACCGGTGCCATCTTGCGTTCAGAATCACCTTTCCCTGCAACAGAACAGTGATTCTGAACTCTCTTTGCTGCAGGGATATTCGAAAAGAGGCTGCACCCGGAATCATCACTGATTCGGATGCAGCCTCTTTTTCTTGGAAAAGCAAAATCATAAACCGCAAATTCTTACTGGGCAAACGGAACTTTATTATGCGCCAACCAAGGTTTCAACTTCGGCATCACCAAAAGGATGACCGCACTTACGACAAGTCCTTTGATGATATTGAACGGCAAAATACCAGCCAATACTAATTCTTTGACGGATCCCATCTCAAAGTTTAAAAGATACATATATAAAGGAGTGATGATGAACCAATTGGCTATTGATAAGACAACCGTCAACACCAAGGTGCCTGTCAATAGCGCCATAATAACGGCTGTTTTTGTTTTAGCTTTATTCAATAGGTAGTAGACAGGCAAAGTGTAAGAGAGCGTCGCCAACAGACTTGCAAAGTCCCCGATTGGATAGCCCATATCCCCGCCTGTTTGAAGGTAGTGCAAAATAGATCGGATGACAGCGGAGATGATTCCGCCGGCTGGACCGTAAAGGAAAAATGAAAGCAGAATCGGTAAGTCGCTGAAGTCGATCTTCAGATACGAAAATGCTGGAATTACCGGAAAAGCGATGAACATCAGCACAAATGCCAATGCCCCAAATAGTGAAATACCGACCAATCTTTTTGTTTTGTTTTGTTGCATGTTAATGAATCCTCCCTGTTGACTGTCTCAGAGATGGGTTTCTCCAAATAGAAAAGACCCTATTCTTATCATCCTCAAATGGACACATAAAAATAGAGCCTTTGAAATTGCAATTCAAAGAAACCCCATCTTCTCCCATCCAGACTGTACTGTCGGTACTGGAATTACACCAGTTCAGCCCGCAATGTAACACTGCGAGGTCGTGGACTTTCACCACCGGTCGGGAATTTCACCCTGCCCTGAAGACGAATCATATTTATATTTGTTATACATAAACTATAAGCGATGCAAGAGCGCTTGTCAAGCACGTTATTACGGTTTCGAGATGTTTTTTTTGAGAGCTTTTTTTTGAGAGTATTATCCGGCCACTCTTCTCAAACAGCGTGGAATGGAAGCCGCACCAAGAAAGTCGTCCCTACACCGGGCTCACTATGGACCTCAATTTCTCCATCATGCGCTTCCACAATTGTTTTCACGATTGAAAGTCCGATGCCAGTCCCTTTTTGCTTCGAATATGTCCGAGATTTATCATTTTTGTAAAATCGCTCGAAAATGAACGGCAGACTTTCCGCTTGGATACCGATCCCGTTATCGCTGACTTCAAAGATGACGTTGTCCAACACATCATCCATGCGGATTGTGATATGTATGAATTTTTGCCTGCGTTTGCCGATTTCGGCCGAATATCGTACCGCATTATCGATCAGATTGTAAAATACTTGATTCATTTTCTCTTCGTCGAAAGCATAAGTTTTGATGCCATCTGCAAGCTCATAAGTGAATTGGATAGCGGCTTCTTTAAAACTGTTCTCGAACCTACTTGCCAAATGATCGAAGAAATCCGCGAGATCGACATTCTGCCTGTTCAGATCAACATAACCCGCTTGCATACGTGATAGATCCAGAAGATTGTTCACCATCTTGTTCATTTCGGTCGTTTCATCCAAAATGATTTGAGCCATTTCTATCTTTTCGTCATTGCTTTCAGCGATGTTGTCGATAATGGCTTCGCTGTAGCCTTTGATCATCTGCAAAGGTGTCCGCAAGTCGTGGGATACATTCGTGATGAAATCTCCGCGGATAATATCCAATTGCCTTTCGTTCGTCACATCCTGCAGCACGATCAGCACCCCAGTGGTTTTTTGCAGATCCGCTTGGATGACCGGTGTCACCTTGACGTTATAATGCCGCTGTGACCAACTGAGATCCGCTCCCGACCCGGCTGTTGTTTTGAAAGCGTACTGCACCATTTCTTTGAACTGATGCGGCATCGCTTTAGCCTCGGCATCCGGGTCAACTCTTCGCCAAAAATCCAGAAAATCTTGCCCTGGTCCGTTAACTAATTTCAATTGGAAATTCTGGTCAAAGTAGAGGATTCCAGAAGGCAACGAGTCAAACAGATGATTCAACAGTTCGCGTTCTTCCCTGTTCATCAGCATCGTAGCCTGAAGGGTCTTTCCCAACTTGTTCATGGCAGTTCCTAAACCAGAAATCTCGTCATAAGATTCGAACGTAATCCGCTTAGAAAAATCATTCCGTGAGTATTTGAAGGCGATATCCGTCATAATCCCCAACGGCTCAGCAACATTCCGGATCAGGTGCTGATAATAGATGATTGTCCCCATCAAATATACGGTCAACAGCAGTAGCGTGATACTTTTTGCGTTCAGTTGGTAGGTCTGAAATTCATCTAAATCATAACCGATGACGAGCATTCCGGATTGTCCCTGCAGCTCAAATTTATGAACAAAAACCATCAGAAGTAAAGGATTGTTTTCCTCGTCTTTGATGGTGATTCTGCTGAAATCATCTACGTTACTGTCGATTGCATCCAGAATTTGATCATTCATTAAAATATTCTCCAGAAGCAATTCGGACTGCCCTTGCAGTTCCGGGTTTTGTATGACGAAACGGCTCTGATCTGCTATTTTGATGTAATAGGACATTTCGGGATCAAACGATTGCCCAGCACTGGCTTGCGTGAGATAACCTTCAGGATCGGACATGATCGAGTCCTTATATGCGGTAATCTTTTCCTGCAGTAGTTTATTATAGGTATCTTCGATTGAGTTCACACTGATGATTGCGTGGCCGATATACATCAAAGTCATGATGGTTACAGTCAAAAAAGTCAAAAGGACCCATGATTTGAGGAATATGCTCGTCCTTCTCATTGTGCATCGTTTGCCGCATGGTCATCATTCGGAGAGAATTTATAACCCATCCCCCAAACGGTGACTATCATTTTCGAAACAGGTTTAGATTGCTTCAACAGTTTCTCGCGCAACCGCTTGACGTGCGTATCCACCGTACGTAGATCGCCGAAAAATTCGTATTTCCAGACTTCTTTCAAAAGAACTTCCCTCGTGAAAATTTTTTCCGGGGACTTCGAAAGATAAAGCAGCAACTCAAATTCTTTTGGAGTCAAATTGATGGCCACTTCGTCTACCAAAACTTTTCTGGCATCAGGAAAAATCTTCAGCATTGGGTATTCGATTGTGCTCGATTCCGATTCTGAAGGCTTGGTCCGCTTCAGGATGGCAGCGACGCGCAGCATGACTTCCCTTGGGCTGAACGGCTTCACAATGTAATCATCCGCTCCGGACAAAAAACCTTCTACGCGATTGTTTTCTTCGCCGCGGGCAGTGATCATCATGATCGGTATTTCTTTTTCCTTACGGACAACTTTCGCTACTTCAATGCCAGTCATCCCAGGAAGCATGATATCCAACAAAACCAAATCGTAATGGTTATTCAGGATCATTTCCACCGCAGTTGTACCATCCTCTGCTTCGGCTGTTTCGTAGCCATCCTTTTCCAGATAGAGTTTCAGCAGTCTTCGGATGCGCTCTTCGTCATCCACAATCAATATTTTCCCGCTGGAATTTGTCATCGTGATCATCCTCTCCCGTTGTATAAGAAAACTACCTTTTTGATGCCTTTTCGTTGGCAAGAGCCATATTCTTAAGCTTCTCTATTTCGAACGCCTTCAGCTCTCTGTGTTGCCCAGGTTTTAGATCACCGAGGGTAAGGAATCCAAATGACTCCCTTTTCAGTTTTTCGACAGGGCAACCGATTTTTTCAAACATTTTTTTTACTTGATGATTCCAACCTTCATGAATGGTCAATTCAACGATTGCTGTATTTTTTTGGGAATTGGCCGAAATCAACTTAGCCCGCGCTTTAGATGTTTTTTTCCCGTCGATCAATACTCCGTTCTCCAATTTGTTCAGATCAGAGCGCGTAGGGATAGAACCAACTTTAGCGACGTAAGTTTTGTCGATGTGGTATTTCGGATGAGTCAACAGGTTCGCAAACTCACCGTCATTGGTCAAAAGAAGCAGTCCAGTTGTATCATAGTCCAATCTTCCGATGGGATAAATCCGCTCCTTAACATCGAAGAAATCGGTAACAACAGTCCGATCCTTATCATCTTTTACGGATGAGAGAGTATTCTTGGGTTTGTAGAACAAGTAGTAAACAGGCTGCTCTCGATAGATCGGCATGCCGTTCACTTCGACCCTGTCATTTTTTGAAACTTTGACCCCTAATTCTGTCACCTTGTTCCCGTTTACGCTGACTGCACCAGAAGTGATCAGTTCTTCGGCTTTTCGTCTTGATGCTATTCCTGCATGAGCAATAACTTTTTGTAATCTTTCCATTTATTCACCTATTATTCTTATTTGTTTTTGTCGGTCATTCTTGTTCCGGTATGACGGAATCTGCTTTGAAAAAAGCAAGTTGGCTATCTTGATTTTCATCAATAGGAAAATCAAAAAGATCAAAAGATTCATTATCCTGCATTTGGAATAATTCATCCACATTCGGCAGATCATCAATTGTGGTCAGTCCGAAATAATTCATGAAATAGTCGGTCGTTCCGTAAATGATCGGTCTTCCCGGTGTTTCGGAACGTCCGATTTCCTTTATCAAGCCTCTCAGCAACAACCTTTGGACCAGTCCTGCTGACTGCACGCCGCGGATCTGATCGATTTCCATCCGCGTCAAGGGTTGCTTGTATGCGATGATCGCCAGCGTCTCCAGGGCAGCTTGCGATAAGTGGGTCGCGAATGGCGAAACAGCGTACATTTTGATGAGTTCCGCATACTCTCTTTTTGTGGCGAGTTGGTATCTTTTGCGGGTTTCAATGAGCGTCAAACCGGAATGGATGTTGTCGTTATGACTCGCCCGCATTTCGGTCAACAGATTTTGAGCTTCCAATGGGGTGGTCTCCAATAAAGAGGTGATCTCATCCATACTCAAGCCATCATCCCCTGCCACAAACAGCAGACTCTCCAGTGCCCCTTTTTTATTCATTTGCTAAAACTCCCATATTACGTAATATATAAATGTCTCCATAGGTGCTTTCCTGCGAAAAATTGATTTTTCTTTCTTTGACCAATTCCAGCATCGCCAAAAATGTATTCACGATCTGCGCTTTGGTCTGCACTTCAAAGAAATCCGTAAAGGGCAGCCTCTGGTCAGAATCATGCGGCAGGTTGTCCAACTTCTCCATGATCCAAGTCATCGTCTGATCCACCGTATATTGTTCCTGTTCCATTCTGGCCTGCAGCGGCTTCTTTTTTTGCAATTTCTGATACATTTTCTGAAGTGCAGCGATAAGGTCTGCAGCTGAAACTTCGCCCGGGGCAAGCGGAATCGCTTGTTGAAGCTCCTCCAGGTCCGTTGCGGGCTTCGTGAAATATAAGCCGCGCTCCTCTTCCATCGTTTTAAGCGCTTTGGCGGCTTCCTGAAATTGCTTGTATTCCACCAATTGTTGGATCAGGCTTTCCCTTGGATCTTCACCCTCTTCGTAAAATTCCTCTTCGAAAGTCACTTCTTTTTTCGGAAGCAACATACGGCTTTTAATTTCCAACAATGTCGCAGCCATCAACAAATAATCGCCGGCGATATCTAATTTCATCTCCTGCATCGTGTCTAAGTAACGCAAATATTGAAAAGTCACTTCCGTAATCGGAATATCAAAAATATCAACTTTGAGCTCTTTGATTAAGTGCAGGAGGAGATCCAATGGTCCCTCAAAATCCGGCAATATGAGGGTGAGTTCATTTTGTTCGCTCACAATGATCCACTCGATTCCTCATCACTTCGGTTCAGTTGTTTCTGGTTCCACTTGGCGATGAACGGCGCGGTTTCCAGCGTGCCATTGATTGTGCTTGTAGGGTAGTGTTGTTGCAGTCCATCCAACAGCCGATGAACAATCCCTTCATTACGAAATGAAGGGGAAACGGCAATATGACGGACGAGCACCATTGCCTCGCTTATTTCCACACCTATCAGAGCAACAATATTATCAGTCACTTCATCTTTCCACAAGAAGAGCTTCCTATCAACATTTTCGATGTAGCTTTCCATTTCTGGCTTCAGCCTCGCCACATTTTTTAGATCTGTGACATAAGAAAGTAGTCCCATAGCTATTTTTTCATATGATTGATTATAAGAAATGAACACTTCGATCTCCTTCTCACTTTGTATTTACCCGTTTGTTACAGAGCAGTCAACGTATTCTTCAATAATGTTTTGAATGTTTCTTTGACTCGGGTGGTCGTTTCGACGACTTCTTCATGATTCAGGGTTGCTTGCATGCCTGAAGCTAAATTAGTTATACAGGAAATACCGAAAATGCGCAAACCTGCATGACGAGCCACAATGGCTTCCGGCACGGTGGACATACCGACAGCGTCTGCCCCGAGTACACGGCACATCCGGATTTCTGCTGGTGTTTCATAAGTCGGACCTGTCAGTCCGAGGTAAACACCTTCCTTCAAATCCAATCCCATCTGCGAAGCGACTTGTTTTATTTTCGCTTGATATTCGGCATCATAGGCTTGGCTCATGTCTGTGAAACGCGGTCCTTGCTCGGGGTCATTCGGTCCGATTAAGGGGTTTTGGCCCGTCAGATTGATGTGATCCGTGATCAGCATCAGATCTCCTGGTGTAAAGGCATAACTGATGCCACCTGCGGCATTTGTCAGCGCCAACGAGTGAACGCCCAGTTGCTTCATTACCCTTATCGGAAAAGTAACTGCTTCGAGCCCGTACCCCTCATAGAAATGGAAGCGCCCCTGCATCGCGATGACTTTTTTCCCGCTCAGATTTCCATAAACAAGTTGGCCTTTGTGCCCTTCAACTGTCGAAATCGGAAAATAAGGAATTTCTTCATAAGGAATCGCAATTGCATCTGTGATTTCTTCGGCCAACTCGCCTAAGCCTGAACCCAAAATTAAACCGAATTCAGGTTCCAATAAACCTTTTTCTTCTAAAAATTTGGCGGCTATTCGTATATTATTTTGATTATTTGTCATATCCACACACCTCACTAGTTCAATTCATCCAAAAAACTACGGCCATTTTGAGTAGCGGCCACCTGAAAATTATCGGATACGGTCGCTCCGATATCCGCAAATTTGCCTTGATTCATCTTGCCGCGACCCGCCATTTTTTTCGAATAAGCCAACAATGGAACATATTCGCGCGTATGGTCTGTCCCTGGGAATGTTGGATCGTTACCATGATCTGCGGTGATCAACAGCAAATCATCATCCGCTAAAGCAGTCACTATTTCAGGGATACGCCCATCAAAGTCTTCGATTGCCTTAGCGTAACCATTCACGTCTCTGCGGTGTCCGAAGAGCGCATCAAAGTCGACAAGATTCACGAAACTCAAACCCCGAAAATCTTTTTCCATGACTTTCAGCAACTGGTCCACGCCGTCCATATTACTTTTCGTACGGACATATTCCGTTATGCCTTGGCCGTTGTAGATATCATTGATTTTACCGATGGCAATGACATCATAACCCGATTCCTTCAAGTAATCCAGCGTTGTTTTCCCGAACGGATCCAAGGCGTAATCGTGTCGATTGCTTGTGCGGGTAAAATGTCCGGGAGTTCCGATATACGGTCTGGCGATGATCCTTCCGATCATGTAGGGATCCTCTAATGTAATCTCTCTGACATATTCGCAGATTGCATACAATTCCTCAAGCGGAATGATGTCTTCGTGGGCGGCAATCTGCAACACCGGATCCGCTGATGTGTAGACGATCAGATCGCCGGTCTTCATTTGGTGCTCACCAAACTCATCCAGAATTTCGGTCCCGCTGGCCGGTTTGTTTCCGATAATTCTCCGGCCTGTGTGAGATTCGATTTTCTGGATTAATTCTTGCGGAAAACCTTCAGGAAAAACGCGGAATGGAGACTGGATGTTCAGTCCCATGATTTCCCAGTGGCCTGTCATGGTGTCTTTACCGACGGACTCCTCCTCGAGTTTTGTATAGTAGCCAAGTGACGCGCTGTCAGACTTTACGCCGCTGAGTTCGCGTATGTTTCCCAATCCCAATGTTTCCAGATTAGGAATTTCCAGCCCAGCGACTGCTGCGATATGTCCAAGCGTATCCGATCCAACATCGCCGAACTTATCGGCATCCGGCGCTTCCCCTATGCCGACTGAATCCAAAACGATCAAATGGATGCGATTAAATTTCATGATTTTATTCCTCCCGGATCCTCAGCTTCCTTGAGCAAGTAAACTTCAAGCACGAGGATGATATTTTTGATAAATTTCTGCCATTCTCTCTGTCGTAATGTGCGTATAAATCTGGGTAGTAGAAATGTCAGCATGCCCCAATAGTTCCTGCACAATCCTCAGGTCGGCTCCGTTTTCCAGTATATGTGTTGCAAAGGAATGGCGCAACATGTGCGGAGATACATTTTTATTGATGCCGGCATCCCGCACGGTTTGTTTTAGATTTTTCCAGATTCCTTGTCGTGTGAATCCGTTGCCGTGGAAATTCAGGAACAAATAAGCCGTCTCTTTCCTTCCGTGAGCCAAAGCTGGTCGACTGTCCGACAAATATTCCGAAATCCAGAAGGCGGCTTCCTCCCCCAACGGAACAATTCTTTCTTTATCGCCCTTCCCGATTGTTTGGATGAACCCGATATCCAGATGGATTTCACTCATCGTAATGTGGATGAGTTCACTGACACGAAGACCGGTGGCATACAACAGTTCCAATATGGCACGATCCCTCAAGCCTAAGACTGTTTTGACATCCGGAGCAGCCATCAAACGTTCGATTTCATCCATCGAGAGCACTTTCGGCAATTTTTGCTGTTTTTTCGGTAATTGGATGGTGACCATCGGATCGTTTTCGATTAATCCCTCTTGCTTCAAGTATTGATGGAATTTCCGGAGACTCGTAATCATTCTCCCGATTGAGGCTGTGGCCAATTTTTCTTCATTCAAGAATTGAAGATACAAAAGTACATCCGGCTTAGTGACATCTCCGAATGCATGAATCTCATTCTTTTCCAAAAAATGGCTATATTTTCTGAGGTCTCGTTGGTAACTGGTGATCGTGTTATCCGAAAGACCTCGCTCAATCCTTAAATAACGCCCGTATGCATTAATTTCTTCTTCCATAACCTTTAACCCATTTCATCTTTTTGAGTCTATTTATTCCTCATTTTTTGTTGGCAATCCCGGCAGATGCCATGAAAAGTCAAACGATGATCCTTAACCACGAATTGATAGCGCGCTTCGACATCCTTTTCGACCTCACCCAACAAATCTTCGTGTATTTCCTCGATATTGCCGCATTCTATGCACAAAAGGTGATGATGGAAATGTTCATTGCTGGTCCTTCTTAAATCGTAGCGGGATAACCCGTCTTCAAACACAACTTTGTAGGTGATGTTCAGCTCCGTCAAGATTTCCAAAGTCCGATAGACCGTGGCAAGGCCAATGTCGGGATGCTTAAGCCGCAACAGCAGGAAAATTTCCTCCGCACTGAGATGCTCTTTTTCCTTTTCCAGCAGCACGCTGACAGTCGCTTCTCGTTGCGGAGTGAGCTTGAATCCTGCCTCTTGCAATTGTTTTTTGATGGTATTTAATGACAATTCCGTCACTGCTGTCGGCTCCTTTAAGGACAGGCTGAAGACCTAATCCTTTTTGATTAATTTAGTGTGTCCGTCTTCTTGGATGATCAGTCTGGCTTTCAACAAATGGCCCAAAGCCCTTTTGAACTGCGCTTTGCTGATACCAAAGTATTCTTTGATTGCTTCTGGATCACTCTTGTCCCAATAAGGCAAGCTATGCGTTGGGCTCTGCTCCAACAACACCAGAATCATGGCTGCATCCTCACTGATTGCTTCGTGAGCACGCGGTTTCAAGGACAGATTCAGCATGCCGTGTTGACTGATGCCGACAACCCGACCGCTGACGACTTCGCCCAAGCGCGGTTCAATCTCCCGCTCGGATGGGTGAATGAATCCGATGTAATGATCATCCGTCAGGATGAACGTTCCTACTAATTTCAAACGGAAGACGGTTCCGGTGACGTCCTTATTTTTCAATTCCTCACCCGGAGTACGGGAAATGGAACGGAATACCGGTTCATCAGCAATGATTCCCCAAAGACGGTCTTTGCTGTCTTGCTCTAAGGCAATCAGTAATCGATCTCCTTTTTTTGGCCATAGCGCTTTGATGTCGGGCAAGTTATCCAAAGAAACCACAATTTCTTTGTCGTCAAGGCCGATATCCACAAACACGCCCAAATCTTTCCGGACTGCCACAACTGTTCCCCAGCCGTATTTTCCTACTTGGCTAGCTGGTTCTTTTAAGGTCATGCGAAGTTGCTTGTTCATGCCCTCGTATACGAAACCTTTAACAGTGTCCCCCAATTGCAATGCTGTTTCCGATTCATCTTTATCCAATCTGTAAGTGATGCCGTCCTTCTGAACGAAGACACTCTTTTCGTTCTCGTCCACGATCACACCCGTAATGATTGTACCTAATACTTTACTCATAATTCTCCTCCAGACGGTCCTTCCGTCGCTGTATTTCTTCCATTTTATCATATCACAAAATGATTTCCAAAGTGTCGTTATGCCGCGCTTGACATATTTGTTATATTTGAGCATATTTTCCTATTTGCCGATGGAATCATCAGGAAGATAGGATTCAAACAAAGCAAATGGGTCCGAGACTCTCGTCCCAGACCCAAAGATGCTCTCTAATTTAGTTCAGCTTAGATGGTAGTAGTTGCACCGCGGTAGATGATGCCACGACGAGAATCGATTGTGATCAATTCGTTGTCTTGCACTAATGAAGTCACATTTTTTGCTCCTACGATTACCGGAATTCCATTTGCGATACCAACAACAGCAGCATGACTTGTCAAGCCGCCAGCTTCAACGATTACTGCTGCAGCTTTTTCAAATGCAGGTGTATAGTCTTTATCGGAGTTCTTCAACACCAAGATGCAATCTTCTGTAGCTTTAGCGATTGCTTCCTCAGCTGAAAGAGCTACAACAGCTTTTCCGATGACAGATTTGTCGCCGATACCTTGGCCGGAAGTCAATTTGGTTCCGATCAATTGGATCTTCATCAAGTTTGTTGTTCCGCGTTCGCCTACTGGTACGCCGGCAGTGATGATGATCAAGTCGCCTTCTTTAGCGAATTTTTCTTCTTTGGCAACTTTTGCAGCCAATTCCATCATTTCATCAGTTGAATCAGGTTTTTCGGTTACGAATGGATACACACCCCATGAAAGTGCCAATCCACGTCTTTGACGCTCCGAGAAAGTGACTGCAACGATGTGTGATTTCGGACGGTATTTAGAGATCATGCGCGCTGTATGTCCAGATTCAGTAGCGGCAACGATTGTTTGGATGTTAAGGTTGCGGGCTGTATGTCCAACCGATTGACCGATTGCTTCAGCCATATCTGTGTTGCTGTATGCTTTCAAAGCAAATGCATCTTGTCCAACGATCGCTTCTTCCGTACGGATAGCGATTGTAGCCATTGTCGTAACGGCTTCAACCGGGTAATCCCCAGCAGCTGTTTCTCCGGATAGCATAACTGCATCAGTACCGTCAAAGATTGCGTTGGCAACGTCCCCTGCTTCAGCACGTGTAGGACGTGGGTTGCGTTGCATGGAATCCAGCATTTGAGTTGCTGTAATGACTGGTTTGCCTAAAGCGTTACATTTTTTGATCAACATTTTTTGTGCGATAGGAACTTCTTCCGTAGGGATTTCTACTCCTAAGTCACCACGGGCAACCATCAGACCTTGAGAAACTTTCAAGATTTCATCGATGTTATCAAGACCTTCTTGGTTCTCGATTTTAGGGATGATTTGGATGTGGGTTGCATTGTGTTTTTCCAAAATTTCAGTGATAGCCAATACATCGCTCGCGCGACGCACGAAGCTCGCTGCGATAAAGTCGACGTCATTTTCGATTCCGAAGATAATATCTTCCGTATCTTTTTGTGTAATTCCCGGGAAATTCGTTTTGATTCCTGGAAGATTGACACCTTTTTTGTTTTTCAGAATGCCTGAGTTTTTGATCAAAGTAACAATTTCATTGTTCTCTCTGTCGATTTCAGTCACTTCAAGGTCGATCAAGCCGTCATCCAATAAAATATGGTTTCCGACAACAACATCGTTGATCAATTCTGGGTAAGTGATTGAGAATTTATCTTTTGTACCCTCAACTTCTGTCATGGAGATTCTTACTGTTTCGCCGGCGATCAATGACACGATGCCGTCTTTCATGTTGTTTGTACGGATTTCAGGACCTTTTGTATCCAAAAGGATAGCGCACATTTTACCTGTGATTTTTGAAGCTTCGCGAATATTGACGATACGGGCACCATGTTCTTCAAAATCCCCGTGCGAGAAATTTAAGCGGGCAACATTCATACCGGCATTGATTAACTTGACGAGTGTTTCTACAGATTCACTGGCAGGTCCGATTGTACATACAATTTTTGTCTTTTTCATAGAAAATAAGCACCTCATTTTATATTTTGTAAAACGTAAGTAAACTTTTCGTTAGAAAGAAATTTCTTTGTTGATTTGGTAAAGTGACAACAATGGCAAGTGTTTTTGGTTCTCAAGCGTATCGATGATATCGTTGAAAACAACTTCATCACCCTTGACGCCTACGCAGATTCCACCTTTGCCTTCTTCCAGCATTTTAACGGCGTTGTAACCGAAAAGGCTTCCCAGTACACGGTCTTTCGCTGAAGGGGATCCTCCGCGTTGCACGTGGCCCAGAACAGTGACACGTGTGTGGAATTCTTCGAATTCGGAAAGTTTCTCTGCAAATTCATTCCCTGACATTACGCCTTCAGCCAACATGATGATTGTATGTTTTTTGCCGCGCGCTCTGCCTTCCTGGATTTCAGCAACTACTTCTTCTATTGTGAATTCTTTTTCGGGAATGACGATGGATTCCGCGCCACTGCCGATACCGGTCCATAAAGCGATGTCTCCGGCGTTTCTGCCCATTACTTCAACAACGAATGTACGGATATGGCTTGTTGCAGTATCTCTGATTTTGTCCACAGATTCCAATACTGTATTGATAGCAGTATCAAAACCAAGTGTGTAATCAGTACCCGGAATATCATTGTCGATTGTTCCTGGGATACCGATTGTCGGGAACCCTAATTTAGTAAGCGCTGCTCCTCCACGGTAAGATCCATCCCCACCGATTACGATCAGGCCATCGATGCCGAATTTCTTCAACTGCTCGATCCCTTTAAGCTGTCCTTCAAGTTTTGCGAACTCCGGATAGCGGGCAGAATATAAAATTGTACCCCCACGGCTGATTGTGTCTCCGACATCATCAATCGTCAGACGACGGAAATCTCCGGCTACCATACCTGCATAACCATAATTGATGCCATATACTTCCAAACCGTCATAAATGCCTTTGCGCACAACGGCGCGAATGGCGGCATTCATTCCTGGTGCATCTCCACCACTTGTTAATACTGCAATACGTTTCATTAGACTTCACCTCATCAATAAAGTTAAAAACTCTCAATTTCCAAAAAAAATCATGCGTTAAATATTTTTTGAATTTGTCCTTCACTATCTTATCATCTTTTTATGAAAATGTCTTTTAATTTCACGTTTTTTTGTTTGTTAAAAAAGAAACAATGAAAAATAATGGCTTCTTGTACGGAATATCGCCACATTTAGGCAAATTGTTATTACTACCGCCCGTATTCGGCTAATCCGATGCAGATGCATCCATCCAAAACGGATTAGCCGTTTTGGCAGCTTATGCTTTTATGAAAACAATATACGGATATCAACTTTTTATTTTCATTTGACAGCTACATTTTCGTTTCCAAAAACAGCCTTCAGTGATTCAAGCAATCCAATAGAAATAGCGACCCAATTTTCTGCTGATAAACGCATTGTTTGTTTGGTAATTTCATTGTAAAGGATAACAGGATGATCTCCTCGCTGATTCCCCAGCACCTGATACATTTTATTGAACAATTCAGGCTTGTTGTTTTCCGCCGTCAAACGGATGAAGACATTCTCCTTTTTTTGACCCATCATTTCCTGATAAGCTTCGGCATCCCAGATGTGCGTGACCAAAAAATTCGTTTTGTCGGCTTGTTTCGACCGCTCCAGCTTGCCTTCGACGACAAGCAACTGGTTTATCTTCAGCAGTTTCATGAATCGGATATAGTACTCGGGGAAAATCGTGATGCTGATTTCGCCGGTACTGTCTGTCAAGTTTGCGAAAGCCATCGGATCGCCCTTCTTCGTCTGGATTCTGCGGATGTCTTTGATCAAGCCCATCGTGCGCATTTTCTTGTCGTATGCCAGCTCGGTGACGTACGCAACAGCACCATTGTTGTATAATTTGCCGAACTGGTCGATCGGATGGCCTTTTAAAGAATGGCCCAACGCGGCTTCTTCCAAATCCAGCAATTCCAATAATGGCATTTCTTCCGTTTCGACATATTTCGGTTCCAGTATCGAAAACAGATCGATGTTGTTCCCGCTGTAATCGATGCTGTTCAGCATACCCGGCAGCGACTGCAAGAGCGTCGCACGCGAATGCCCGAAACTATCGAAAGCCCCGCTGAAGATGAGCGGTGTGATATTTTCGTTCTTCAGCCACTTCGGATGTATCCTTCTTAAAAATTGCACGAAATCCTTGTAGTGCCCGTGAGCTTGGCGCTCTTTGATGATTTCCTGGATGAAATCGCGTCTGAGGCCCTTGATCCCGCCCAAGCCGAATTGAATCGTCTGCTGCTGAAGGGCAAACTTCCAGTTGCTTGTGTTGATGTCCGGATAGGAAATGCTGATGTTGCGTCTTTTCAGTTCGATGAAGTATTCCCTCATCTTATCCGAGTGTTGGTTGACGGAATTCAGCAAAGCGGCAAAAAATGCTTCCGGGAAGTGCGCCTTCATATAAGCGAGTTGGTAGGCTATGAAGGAATAGGCCACCGAATGCGAACGGTTGAACCCGTAATTGGCGAAACGCTCGATGTAATCGTACACTTGCTCGGCTGTCTGCTCGGAATACCCTTGCTGCAGCGAACCTTCAATGAAGTGTCTTCTTTCTTCATCAATGGCCGATTTTTGTTTTTTGCCTATCGCCCTTCTGAGGATATCCGCTTCCCCCAAGCTGAAGCCGGCCATCCGTGAAGCCACCTGCATGACCTGTTCCTGATAGACCATTACCCCGTAGGTTACCTCGAGGATCGACTTCAGATCGGGATGGAGATAATCGATTGCGGCCAGCCCTTTTTTCCGCGAAACGAAAAGATCAATCTGTTCCATCGGACCGGGTCGGTAAAGCGCATTGACTGCGGCAATGTCTTCGATCGATTCCGGCCCGAGCTTGCGCAACACATTTTTTATGCCTGGGGATTCGAACTGGAACACCCCATTCGTATCCGCTTTTCGGAATATTTCGAGCGTGCGATCATCATCCATCGGTATTTCCCAAATGTTGATGCTCTCTTTGCATGCCGCGCTGGCCAACTGCACCGCATCGTTCAGTATCGTCAGATTTTTCAACCCAAGGAAGTCCATTTTGAGAAGGCCGATTTCTTCGATGTTGCCCATCGTGTATTGCGTCAGATACAGCTCGCTGTTTTTTTTCTGCAAAGGCACAATGTCCCTTAACGGATTGTCGCTGATGACGACGCCTGCCGCATGAGTGGAAACATGCCGCGGAACGCCTTCAATCTTTTCAGCTGTTTCGTACAACAAACGGTTCACATCGTTCGTGCTGATCAGGTTCTGCAATTCTTTTGACTTCTGCCTTGCCTCCGCCAGACTGATGCCCAATTGATTCGGGATCGCATTCGACCAGGCTTGCGCCTCTGCAACCGTGAGTCCGAATACCCGTGCAGTATCACGCAAAGACATTTTTGCCGCCAGCGTTCCAAATGTGGCTATTTGGGCAACGTGGTCCGAACCGTATTTATCCCGGACATAATGCAGAATATCATCCCTACGATTATCCGGAAAATCCAGATCGATATCCGGCATATTGTAGCGTTCCTTGTTCAAAAATCGCTCAAACAGCAGATTGTATTTGATTGGATCGACATGGGTGATGCGCAGGACGTATGAGACGAGCGAACCGGCAGCAGAACCCCGACCAGCTCCCGGCATGATCTTCGCTTTCCGGGCATACGCCATCACATCCCAAACGATAAGGAAGTAATCATCGAAGCCCATTTCATGGATGACTTCCAATTCGTATGCCAAGCGTTTTTCATACGCTGCATCCGGGGCAGTGATCCGCTGACGTAGCCCTTCTTCGCAGAGCCTTCTGAGGTATGCTTGGGGTGTCGTTCCGGGAGGCAACGGGTAGCGCGGCAGCAGTGATTGATGCAGCGGCAGCTCGATTTCAATTTCGTCGGCAATTTTCTGGGTTGTTTCAGCCGACTCGACCAAATCTGCTTCCCGGAATTTCCTTTCGATTTCTCCGCAGGACGGCAAGTAGTACGTGCCATCCAAAGTCTCCGATTGCAAATCCACTTTTTCGTTCGCTTCGATCGCCCTCAGTACACGGCAACTGAAATTATCACTCGGCTCCAGATATCTGACATCATGCATAGCTGTTGTCGGAATGTTTGTCTCCTGCGACAAAAGCAACAGTCGCGGAATGATTGGCTTCATTTTCTCGTGGAGCTGAACACCCAAATAAAAATTGCCGTGACCGAAGATTTTTTTCCATGCCAAACTGGCTGCTTTGGCGTTTTGCTGATCATCTCCGTTCAAAAAGCTTTCGATTTCCCCCTTTTCTCCAGGTGTAATCGCGATGATGCGGCTTGAATCATCGTCCAAAAGAGAAAACAATTCCTTGTCCGGAACATCCTGATTCCTGACCGTCGACAAAGCCATCAACTTTTTGTAGCCCTCAAAATCCTTCGCTAACAAGACCAGCGGAAAAGTGCGATCTTTACTGATGATTCCGGGCAAATCCAGTTGGATGCCCAGAATGGGTTGGATAGCATACTTTTTACAAAGTTTGAAGAAGTCGACTTGACCATAAAGGACATTTTGGTCCGTCAATGCGATGGCCTGATAGCCTTTTGTCTTGGCGCTGCGGACCAAATCCTCTATTCGGGTAGTCGTCTGTAAAAGAGAATAGGCACTGATGACCTGCAAATGCACAAAAGACATGTCTCTAGCCTCCTTTTTCTAATCAATACTATCATTATAGCGTACGCGTCCAAATCCAAGAAGCGAAAAAGTCGTTGGACAAGTAATGCTTGTCATCTTCAGAAAAAGTGATAAAATGAATTTCGAGAAGAGGTGTACACGACATGAAATATATTGCAATCATTTTTTGGGGATTTATCTTAGGGCAAGTATCTGTTTATCTGGGCAGCGCCTTATCCGGCGGCAGCTATGACTTTATGATCGCAACCATGACAGGTATCTTTACCGCGCTGATCGTAGTTCTTGTTTCTGCGTTGATGCCGAAGACGGCCTCCCATAAATAACCGATAATTCTTTATAAAGACGGCATTACAATCGAAAAAACCTTCAGGGATCAATTTCCTGAAGGTTTTTTTGGCTGAACGAAGCCGTTCTGTTTTTCTCTATTTGATGAACATGGCGTCACCGAAGCTGAAGAATCGGTATTTTTCTTTGACTGCGTACTCATAAGCAGCTAAGACGTTGTCTCTGCCGGCAAAAGCGCTGACCAGCATGACCAAGGTCGATTTCGGCAAATGGAAATTGGTGATGATGCCCTGGACAACCTTGAATGAATAGCCTGGCGAAATGAAAATTTTGGTCCATCCGCTGTCCGCCTTGATTTCCCCATCAAATTTCGTGCCGATCGTTTCCAGTGTTCGCACAGAAGTCGTACCAACCGCCACTATTTTACCGCCGTTGGAGCGGACCTGATTCAGCGCTTGCGCTGCCTCGTCCGTCAGCTGGTAGAATTCCGAATGCATTTCATGGCTGGCAATATCATCGACCGATACCGGACGGAAAGTCCCCAAACCCACATGCAACGTCAGATAGACAATCTTGACACCTTTATTGGCCACTTCCTCTAGCAAATCAGCCGTGAAATGAAGTCCGGCTGTCGGAGCAGCCGCTGACCCGACTTCTTTAGCGTAAACGGTCTGATAGCGTTCCTGGTCGTCCAATGTTTCCTTTATATATGGCGGCAGCGGCATTTCGCCCAGCGATTCCAAAATCTCCAAAAATACGCCATCATATTTGAAATTCAAGATGCGTCCGCCGTGTTCCAACGATTGCGTTACCTCGGCCGTCAAGCGTCCATCCCCGAAAGAGATGACTGTACCGACTTTGACCCGCTTCCCTGGTTTGACGAGCGTTTCCCACTCGTCTCCTTGGATATTGTTCAAAAGCAGAACTTCGATATGCCCGCCCGTATCCGGTTTGACGCCATGCAGTCGCGCCGGAAGCACCCGTGTATTGTTCAACACCAGCGCATCGCCTTCTTGTAGTTCCGCCACCATGTCGGTGAAATGTTTGTCCGTGATTGCTCCAGTCTTGGAGTCCAGGGAAAGAAGCCGGGATGATGACCGATCCAGCAGTGGTGTCTGCGCAATCAGCTCTTCCGGCAAATAAAAATCAAAATCACTTGTCCTCATTGATAAAATACCTCACTTATTTTTCTGTATCATACGATATCCCCAAATGGTCGTATGCCATCGGAGTCGCTACCCTGCCGCGCGGGGTGCGCTGCAGGAAACCCAATTGGAGCAGATAGGGTTCGTACATGTCCTCTATCGTTTCCATTTCTTCACCAATGTTGGCTGCTATCGTCGAAAGACCAACGGGGCCACCATTGTAGAAACGGATCATCGTCGTCAATATTTGCCTATCCAAGTCATCAAGCCCTTTATTGTCCACGCTTAAAATGGATAAGGCCTTATCAGCAATTTCCTTCGTGATCAGTCCATCGCGATAAACTTGGGCGAAATCGCGCACACGCCGGAGCAGCCGGTTGGCAACACGCGGGGTGCCTCTGGATCTCAAAGCGATTTCGACAGCGCCTGACTCATCGATTTTCGTGGACAAAACATCCGACGAGCGATGGACAATCTGCCGGAGATCTTCAAGGCTGTAATATTCCATCCGCGAAACGATGCCGAACCGGTCGCGCAGGGGAGCCGACAGACTGCCGGCTTTTGTCGTGGCACCGACCAGTGTGAACGGCGGCAAGGTAAAGTGGACTGGGTGGGCTGTAGGCCCTTGCCCGATGATGATATCCACATAATAATCTTCCATGGCAGAGTAGAGCACTTCTTCAACGATCCGCGGCAAGCGATGGATCTCATCGATGAAGAGGACATCCCCCGCTTCCAGTTCATTGAGCAATACCATCAGATCGCCTGGCCGCTCGATTGCGGGTCCGCTCGTGCTGTGGATCCGGACATCCAATTCATTGGCAATGACCATCGCCAATGTCGTTTTTCCCAATCCGGGCGGCCCGTACAATAGCACGTGATCCAAGGCTTCACTGCGCGCTTTTGCGGCTTGAATATAAACTTTCAGTTCATTCTTCACTTTGTCTTGGCCGATATAGTGCGCCATCATTTGCGGCCGTAATGTTTTTTCAATCAAATCTTCTGTTAGATCTTCCGTATTTCCGGAAACGATTCTGTTTTCAGCTGTCATCTATATCACCCTTTTAAAAGTAGCTTGAAAGCCGCACGAAGCACTTCTTCTGTGTTGGAATAGTTTTCCTTTTCCAATAGCGGCAGTATTTTCTTCACTTCTCGATCCGAATAGCCCAAACCGGTCAATGCTTCCAAGGCTTCCGTCAAGACAGCAGACTGTCCGCGAGTGGTTTCATGGACGGGATGCTCTTCCAGCCAATAGGTATCCGGCAGCAATTCCCCGAGCTTGCCTTTCAAGTCCAAGATGATCTGCGCAGCCGTTTTTTTGCCTACACCAGGAAATTTCACCAAATACCCCACATTATCCGTTTCAATCGCTTGGATCAGGCCTAAGTGATCATCGCTCGCCAATATCGATAAGCCACTCTTCGGTCCGATCCCAGAGACGCTGATCAATTTCAAGTACAACTGTTTTTCCGTGTAGTCCTTGAAACCGAACAGGGTGATTGCATCCTCGCGGACTGCCTGATAGATGTAAAATGTCACATCCTGGTTCAAACTTCCGGAGAACCGGAAAGGATTCGCAACCTGCAATTGGTAGCCTATGCCACCATTCTCCAGAACCACATAGAGCGGTCCCACAAAGACTAATTTACCTTTTATGTATTCGTACATCATCTGACTCCTACTCTTCATTTCCTGATTTTCATTCGGTCCTATCATAACATAAAACCGAACGGAAATGACAGCCGATCAGCCATTTATGTGGGAACAATCGTTTGGTCTGCATGAAGCAACAAAAAGTCCCAGGACCGGTAGCCATGGGACTTATCTTTGCTGACTATTCGAATAATTGTTTGTATTCAGAGTAGCCTTCCGCATCCAATTGATCGTAAGGGACGAAGCGCATGGCTGCCGAATTGATGCAGTAGCGCAAGCCGCCCAACTCCGCAGGACCGTCCTCAAAAACATGCCCCAGATGTGAGTCGGCTTGAGAACTGCGGACTTCCGTGCGTTTGCGCATCAACTTACGGTCTTCCAGCTCCTTCAGAGTGGAAATCGGTTTTGCAAAAGAAGGCCAGCCGCAGCCTGCATCATATTTGTCTGCAGAACTGAACAATGGTTCTCCGCTCACGACATCCACATAGATGCCCTTTTCATAAAAATCATCGTACTCGCCGGAAAAAGGTCTTTCCGTAGCTTCGTTCTGTGTCACTTCATATTGTAAAGGCGTCAAGCGCTTCAATAGTTCCTCTTTGTTGTCCATCTTAGTATCAGACCCCTTTCTTTTCATTGCTCCAGTATATCAAAAAATGCAAAAAAGCAGAACAAAAAAGTCTTGTTCTGCTTTTTATCTGTTTATTTAGTCTTTGATCAGAACAGGTTCCCCAAAATGCTTCCCAAAATACCACCCAATCCGCCCGTAGCTGAAGGAGTTGTCGTTCCGGACTGCTTAGGAAAGAGATCGGTAATGTCGAAATTGCTTGTGGCTGTTTCTTCAGCTTGTTTGGAGAAAATGTCGGTCTGTTTGGCCACACCATCGGCATCCAATCCATCGGCATCCTTTTTGTCAGCCAACATGCCCAGAATCATTGGCGCCATGGAAGCCAAGACCTTGGCAACCTCAGATTTGCTGATGCCTGTTTGGGCAGCGATCTGATCCACGACTTTATCTTTGTCCCCGAAGGCATGATCCAATATTTTATCGCCATCATCTGTATCGACCTTCTTGAACACATCTTCAATCGAGGATACGTCTTTGGTCTGCCCTTTATGTTTTTCCAATGCATCTGATAAGGAATCTTTCCCTGCTTTTGACTCTGCGTTTTTGCTTAATGCCCGAAGGATCAAAGGAATTGCAACAACAGCCAATTTCGGCAAAATGCTTGCATCAACGCCCGTTTTGCTGCCCAAGGCTTGGATCGAACTTTCTTTGTTCAGTTCGCCCATCATTTCGGAAATGTCATTGATTTGCACCATTTTTTCCACTCCTATCTGTTATTTAACTATCCTGATTTTACAATAATTAAGCAGAAATAAGAAATGATACGCTTTCAGTGCGGGTCTTGGATCCGTTTGAACATTTTCTCCATATCCTGGTTGGAGAACTGAATCAACACAGGTCTACCGTGCGGGCAATTGTAAGGATTGTCCGTTTCGGCAAGATCTATCAATAGTTGGCGTGCTTCTTTGTCGCTTAGGAAATGATTCGCCTTGATCGAGCGCTTGCAACTCATCATGATGGCAGTGGCTTCCCGAAGCTTTTTGATGGAGATATCACCTTCAGCCAAAAACATCTCCACCAGTTCCTTCAGAATGTCTTCCTCCTCACCAGGTGTGAACCAGGCAGGATGTTTTTCAACGATGAAACTGTTCTGGCCGAACGGTTCGAGGAACAAGCCCATCGCTTGCAGCTCTTCCCGATTTTCCTGGATCAACTGGAATTCATTGGCGGGATAATCCAGGATGATCGGGATCAGCAACCCTTGGAGATCGGTGGAAACCTTACCGATTTCCTCACGATAATATTCATATTTGATTCGCTCCTGGGCAGCATGCTGATCGATGATGTAGAGGCCGTTTTCATTCTGCGCGAACAGGTAAGTACCGTGCATCTGGCCGAAAAAGTGCAAATCCGGGAACGGACGCTTGCTCGCCGGTCCCTTCTCTGCCTCCGCTTCGACTTTCTGAACGGTTTTCATGATCGGTTCTTCATGGGCAACCGGATTTTTTGGATGGATAGATACATGTGGAGCATTCGGTTCATCGTGGTCCTGCGTTGGTTGATCAGTGAACGGAACAGCGTAAACTTCTTGTTCTTCACTTGTAGGCGGCAGGCCCTCCGAAGGCGCGACTACTTCAGAACCCACAAAAGCTTGTTCACGTTGCGAATTTCCATTATGAACCGGCCCGTTGTCAAATGCTGTCTCCAATGATCGGAAATTCTCATATTCGTTTGTCGCCGGCAGCTTTGTTTCCGTTTCTTGCACGACCTCTTGATCGAATGACCGGAAAGAGACACTCAACTGCTCGGTCCGTACCGGTTCAAGTGGGCTTTGGCGTTTGAACTTCAGATTTTCGATGCCGCTCGGAATGCGTTCTTCGGTCCGCAAAACAGCAGCGACCGCGCTCTGGATCAATTCTCCGAGTTCTTTTTCTTTGCTGATCCTGATTTCTTTTTTCGAAGGATGGACATTCACATCCAACAACAAGGAATCCGCATCCATCACAATGACAGCGAGCGGATACCTGCCGACCATCAGCTTGGATCCATAGCCATCGATGATCGCTTTATTCAAGGCGTAATTTTTTATGAAACGCCCGTTCAGTATCAAGGTGATGTAGTTGCGGCTTGCCCGCGTCGTGTCAGGCAAACTGATGTAGCCCTTCACTTTGAAGTCCAAATTTTCGTTCTCGATCAGTTTCATCTTCTTGGCGGTCAGTGTCCCGTAAACGCCCGCGATAGTCTGGCGCAGATCGCCGTTGCCAGCCGTGTGCAGAAGTTGGTTGCCTTCATGATGCAAACGGAAGGCAATCTCCGGATGACTCAAGGCGATCCGGTTCATGATGTCGGTGATGTTCGACAATTCAGTCTGGAGGGAACGGATGTATTTCAAACGGGCCGGCGTGTTGTAGAAAAGATCTTCGACGATGATCGTCGTCCCTTTACGGGATTTGTTCGGCCTTTCTTCCTCGATGACGCCGCCTTTTATCGACAAGTAGGTGCCGCTCTGATCAGCGACAGCCGTTTCGATCGAAACTTTGGCGACGGAAGCGATACTGGGCAAAGCCTCACCCCGAAACCCCAGCGAGTGGATGCGGAAAAGATCATCCTGCGTATAGATTTTGCTGGTCGCGTGCCGCGTAAAGGCAAGTTTCACCTCATCCGCCGCGATGCCATCGCCGTTGTCGGTGACCTGCACCTTCTTTAATCCAGCTTCTTCGATGAAAACATCGATCTGGGTACTGTTGGCATCGATTGCGTTCTCAACCAATTCCTTAACGACCGATGCCGGCCGTTCGATCACTTCACCGGCAGCGATTTGGTTCGTCAATATTTGGGAAAGCTCCCTGATTTTGGCCATCTTACTCACCTACTTTTTTGCGATTTCAGCAACTTTTTCCAACTGTCCAGCATCAACATAGCTTGCATCGGTGTGCAATCCTCCAGCGCCAAGTCCGACAATTCATCGAGAACGTGCTTCTCGTTCGGATGCATCGCGCTCTCCTGGAACAACGCCAATTGCTCAATTGTATCATCCGGAACAGACAGGTCCGAACCTGAATGCAGCACATGCTGTTCATTCAATGAGTCGAGGATGACCTGCGCCTCGGCAATCAATTCATGCGGCATTCCGGCCAGCTTGGCTACATGTAGGCCATAACTTTTGTCTGCAGGACCCTGCATCAGTTTATGCAGGAACACCAATTCTCCGTCTTTTTCGATTGCCCCGACATGAACATTCTTTGTCCCCGCCAAATCGTCTTCGAGTTGGGTCAATTCATGGTAATGCGTCGAAAACAGCGTTTTTCCTTTGATGGTGCGATTGATGTAACGCAGGATCGCTTCCGCCAATGCCATGCCGTCGTACGTTGCCGTTCCTCTGCCGATTTCGTCGAACAAGATCAAACTCTTATCGGTCGCGAAGCGTAATGCTTGGTTCGTTTCGACCATTTCGACCATGAATGTACTCTGCCCGGAATAGAGGTCATCAGCCGCACCAATACGCGTGAATATTTGGTCAAAGATCGGCAAATGGGCTTTCTCGGCCGGCACAAAACAACCCATCTGGGCCAGGATGACAATCAACGCAACCTGACGCATGTAGGTGCTCTTACCTGACATGTTCGGCCCGGTGATCAGCAGAATATGATTGTCCTCATCCATGGAAATGCTGTTGGGCACAAATTTGTCTTTGCCGATGACGCGTTCCACAACCGGATGGCGCCCTTCTTTGATGGACAGATTGCGGTCGCTGTTGCTCAACTCGGGCTTGGAAAAATGATAGGCTTCGCTGACATGAGCGAACGACTGCAGGACATCGATCTCCGCCACCAATTTGGCAAGCGCCTGCAACTGTCGGCTGTATCCTTTTATTTCCTCCCGCAAGGCGACAAACAACTCATGCTCCAATTCGACAGACTTTTCCTCCGCCTCCAAAATAAGCGTCTCTTTCTCTTTCAATGCAGGTGTGACGAATCGTTCGGCATTGGCGAGCGTCTGTTTGCGCTCATACGTACCTTCTGGCAACGCCGCAAGGTTCGCCTTCGTTACTTCTATGTAATAGCCAAAAATGCGGTTGTAGCCAATTTTCAGCGTTTTGATGCCGGTCTTTTCTCTTTCCTCTTTCTGCAGCATCGCTATCCAAAGTTTCCCATTGTTCATCGCATCGCGGTAACGATCCAATTGCTCATGGTAGCCATCGCGGATAATGTTGCCTTCGGTGATTTGGATAGGTGGATTATCCGTGATTGCCCGTTCAATCAGTTCGATGATTTCTGGGTAAGATTCCAATTTGCCGATGACATCCTGCCAAACATCCGGTTCATCGATTGTTGCGATGGCTTGGACCAACCCTGGAATCTGCTGCAGAGAGGTTTTCAGCTGGATCAGATCACGACCGTTGATATTACCTAGCGATACTCTGGCGACCAAACGTTCCAGATCATACACCGATGTCAAAGCATCGTTGATGTCCATCCGCTCAAAATAGTGGTTGACCAGCGACTCCACTTTCCGTTGCCTTTCGAGTATGTCGCTCAGGTTGATCAGCGGCTTTTCAAGCCATTGTTTCAGCATCCGCCCGCCCATAGCCGTTTTTGTTTCATCCAGCGTCCACAGCAGGCTGCCTTTCTTCTGCTGCGTCCGGATGGATGCGGACAACTCGAGGTTGCGCCGCGCATAGGTATCCATCTTCAGAAAAGCGTCGGTTTGATAAGCAACGGCCTTTTGAAGATGTGACAGGCTGCGCTTTTGGGTATCCGAAAGATAGCTCAGCAACAAAACTAGCACATCTTTTTCCGACTGTTGCGGCAATTCCCCAACCAGATCGTGGACATCCGTTTCCGGAATCAGCTTCTCCTGGATAGAAACCAGGATTCCAAACTGTTTTTCCAACTTTTCCGTCAGGACTTCAGCTGTTTTTGCGTCCAGGACAATCTCTTTGAACGGCAACGTCTGGAGCTCGTTGAATACGCCATCTTCGTTGGTCAGGAGGGTGACTTTCAGCTCCCCCGTCCCGATATCGACATATCCGAGCGCATACCCGCCGGCTTCATTTCGAAAGACACTTGCCAAGTAATTATTTGCCTTGTTCTCGCTGCCATTCTCATTCAAAAATGTACCCGGGGTAATAACCCGGACGACTTCCCGCCTCACCATGCCTTTTGTCAGCTTGGCATCCTCCATCTGTTCGCAAACGGCGACCTTGTGCCCCATTTCCACGAGTCTCCGGATGTATTCCGCCGCTGCGTGATAGGGAACCCCGCACATCGGAATCGGCTCATCAGCATTTTTGTTGCGGCTCGTCAGCGTTATTTCCAGTAATTTTGCGGCCTTCATGGCATCATCGTGGAACAATTCGTAGAAATCGCCCAAACGATAGAATAAAAACGCATCCGGATACTGTTTTTTTATGGATAGATATTGTTCCATCATCGGCGTATTTTTAGTCTTCTGTGGCATTTTTTCACCTCTATCAATATATCTCTTCAATCCTCATACTTCATCTTTTTCGACAGCGTCATCGATGCCGCGTTGGATGATGCCGATGACATTCTCCAATAGTTCGTTGGCATCCCATAAAGCTTCTCGGTATTGTTGGACTGCTATGCTGTCCTTCAATTGCTTGTTGAGGTCGGCTAATTCAGCGGCTGTTTTTTCAGCCGCTGCTGGCTTAGCATAATGTTCAAAAGCCGCGGCTTCTTTTTGTTTGCTTTTGATGGCCTCAACCAATTGTTCCAGCGCCCGATTCTCTTTTATATTTTCTTTGACCTCTTGGTAACGGGTGATTACTTCATTTTTTTTCAGTATCTCGATCAGACTATTTAATTCAACTTCTGTCGGACCTTCGATAGGTAGTTCTTGGGTCAATAGAATTCCCCTCCAAATGGACGATCTTCATTGATCACGATGTTTTCGATTTTTACGCATTTGCCGGTCTGGTCATTGATTTCAACGTAGCAGCCTGAGAGCAGTTTTCGGCCTTTTTCAGGTACTTCGTGGCGGATCGGCAATTGCGTCAGAAATTTCTGGATGATGATTTCTTTTTCGACACCCAAAATGCTGTCATAAGCCCCGGTCATTCCAGCGTCTGTCAGATAGCCTGTCCCGTCAGGCAAAATGCGCGCATCATTTGTCTGCACATGCGTGTGCGTGCCGACCACAGCCGATACGCGACCGTCCAAATACCAGCCCATCGCTTGTTTTTCGCTGGTTGTTTCGGCATGAAAATCGACAAAGATGCAATTCGTTTCTTTGCGGACCTGCTCAAGGATGTCATCCGCTTTTCGGAAAGGATCATCCAGACTATTCATGAAGACGCGTCCGTGCAGGTTCACCACAGCTAATTTCAATTGATTCACTTTTATGATCGTCCAACCGATGCCAGGAGTCCCTTCCGGGAAATTAGCCGGACGGATCATCTTGTTGGCTGTTCCGATGAATTCGAATATGTCACGGTTATCCCACGTATGGTTCCCCATGGTGATGACATCGACACCGGTCTGCAAAAATTCTTTATAGATTTTTTCCGTTATGCCTCTGCCGCCAGCTGCATTCTCTCCATTTACGATGGTCACTTGCGGACGATAATGTTTCTTCAGTTGTGGGAGTGTATCCTGCAGCATCTGTCTGCCGATTGAACCTACGACATCTCCAATAAATAATACTTTCATCTTCAGCCTCTTCTCTCAATTCTAGTCTTTTTATAGTAACATATTTTGACTGTTTCGATAAGCCGTTGCGCCCTTGTCCAGCAAACAGTATGGTCATAAAAAGCAAAAAACGGGACAAAAAGCTGTCCCGTTTGGTTTTTCATTATTTGGCATATTCAATTACTCTTGTTTCGCGTATAACCGTAACCTTGATGTGTCCCGGATAATCTAGTTCTTCTTCGATTTTCTTTCTAATCTCACGAGCTACACGTATAGCTTGAGAATCGTCAAGTTGGTCTGGTTTGACCATCACGCGGATTTCTCTGCCCGCTTGGATAGCAAAACTGCTGGCAACGCCTTCGAAACTGTTTGCAATTCCTTCCAGTTTCTCCAAACGGCGGATGTAGTTTTCCAGAGATTCACTTCTTGCGCCCGGACGAGCAGCAGATAAAGCATCAGCAGATGCAACCAATACTGATATGATTGAGTTCGCTTCAACATCGCCATGATGGGAGGCAATTGCATTGATCACAACCGGATTTTCTTTGTATTTCTGAGCGATTTCTGAGCCGATTTCAACGTGTGAACCCTCTATTTCATGATCGAGAGCTTTTCCGATATCATGCAATAACCCTGCACGTTTGGCCAAATTGATGTCTTCGCCTAGTTCTCCAGCCATTACACCGCAAAGTTTTGCGACTTCGATGCTGTGATTCAGGACATTTTGCCCATAACTAGTGCGGAAATGCAGACGACCCAAAATTTTAATCAGATCAGGATGCAAAGAATGGATACCAACTTCAAAAGTTGCTTGTTCGCCGATTTCTCTTATGCGCTCATCCATATCCTTACGGGCTTTCTCAACTGCTTCCTCAATTCTTGCAGGATGGATGCGTCCATCTTGGATTAATTTCTCCAAAGCCATTTTCGCAATTTCTCTTCGGATAGGATCAAATCCGCTCAATACGACCGCTTCGGGCGTATCGTCGATGATCAGGTCAATACCTGTCAAGGTCTCCAAAGTCCGAATGTTTCTTCCTTCGCGGCCAATGATCCGGCCCTTCATATCATCGTTAGGCAAAGTAACTACTGAAACCGTTGCTTCCGAAACCAAATCGGCCGCACTTCGCTGAATTGCCTGCAGGATAATGTTTTTCGCATTACGATCTGCTTCATCTTTCGCTTTTTGGTCAGATTCTCTGATCATGACCGCAATTTCATGCGACAGTTGATTTTCTGTTTCGTCCATGATGATGTGTCTTGCTTCCTCACGGGACAATGTAGCGATTCTCTCCAGTTCATGCTGTTGCTCTTCCACCAATGCTTGAATGCGATTTTCCTCAGAAACTAAAGCGTTTAGTCTTTTGACAAGATTATCCTCTTTTGACTCGATAGATTGCTCACGTTTCGATAAACTGGCATCTTTTCTATCCAAATTTTCTTCTCTTTGGATCAATCGATTTTCTTGTTTTTGAACCTCACCGCGTCTTTCACGCAATTCATCTTCTATTTCAGAGCGGTATTTGTGGTTCTCATCCTTCGCCTCTAACATAGCTTCTTTTTTCGTTGTTTCTGCTTCTTTACGAGCGTCTTCAAGAATTTGGGAAGCGGTATTTTTGGCACCAGCTATTTCTTTTTCGTGATTCGATTTTCGATATAAATATCCGACAACGACACCAACAATTAAAGCTATGATAGCGAAGGCTAAAGTCCATATATCCATAGTTTCACCTCCGTATCTATTTAATTTTGTTGTCAAAAAAATGAATAAAAATTGATTTTACAATGTGCAGAATGAAGCGATACACATAAATTCATTCTAAACGTAGAATACTGACATGTCAACGATAAAACGGTAACATCAACAAAATACATGTTTTTCTGTTCCAATGTTGTCCTTTTTCGTCTAAAAAAAGAAAGAGGCCTGGATTTTTATCCCGGCCTCTTTGAAAACATCGTTTACTCGTCCAATAGATCGATCGATTCAATCATTTCGTCTTTTTCTTCTGCAATTATCTCTACAGCCTTTTTGTCACCTATGCCATATTCATCCCGAACAAGTTTCTCGATTTCAGCCCGCATTTCTGGATGCTCCAGCAGGAATTTTTTGGCATTTTCGCGACCCTGCCCGATGCGTTCCCCTTTATAGGCATACCAAGCGCCACTCTTGTTGACGATATCTTTCTCTGAAGCCATATCGATGATTTCGCCGACTTGAGAAATGCCTTCGCCGTACATGATGTCCACCTCAGCAGTTCTGAATGGCGGCGCAACTTTATTTTTGACTACCTTGATTTTTGTGCGGTTACCCATGATCTCTGTTCCGCTCTTGATCTGTTCCGCTCTTCTGACTTCCAATCGGATAGTAGCATAAAATTTAAGCGCTCTACCCCCGGGAGTCGTTTCCGGATTACCGAACATGATACCGATTTTCTCGCGGACCTGATTGATGAAGATGGCAATCGTTTTTGTTTTGTTGATCGATCCAGATAGTTTCCGTAAAGCCTGGGACATCAGACGTGCTTGCAGACCCATATGGGAGTCTCCCATTTCGCCTTCAATTTCAGCACGCGGAACCAATGCGGCAACCGAATCGATGACCACAATGTCGACAGCACCTGATGAAACCAATGCATCAGCGATTTCCAGACCTTGTTCACCTGTGTCCGGTTGGGAAAGCAGCAATTCGTCAATATCCACACCCAAAGCCGCAGCATATTTTGGATCCAAAGCGTGCTCAGCATCAATAAATGCAGCAACGCCGCCCTTTTTTTGTACCTCAGCAATCGCGTGGAGGGCGACTGTTGTCTTACCTGATGATTCAGGACCGTACACTTCGATGATACGGCCTCTAGGATAACCGCCTACTCCCAACGCAACATCAAGTGCCAATGAGCCACTTGGTACAGTGGAAATTTTTGTGTCCACTTTTTCCCCAAGTTTCATGACAGAACCTTTCCCAAAGTTTCTTTCTATCTTTTTCAGAGCCTCATCCAAGGCTTTTTGTCTATTATCATTTAAATTAGCCATCAATTGTTTCCTCCAAGCTTTCATTTGCATGCATTAACACCACAACGTAATACTATCCTTTTCTGTGTAAAAAAGCAAGAATAAAGTGAACAGATGTTCGTTTTTTTATCTTTCTAAATCAGAATCCATCAAATGCCGCCTGATCATATCAAACCCCTGCATGACGGTTTGCTCCCTGTTCCCGAGACGATCGCGGGAAAATCGAAAACCTTGGACGGCGGTCGGTCCATTTTTTTTGCTTAAGGCAATCCACACCGTCCCGGCCGGCTTATTCTCCATTTGATCAGGTCCGGCTACGCCTGTGAACGAAATGGCCAGATCGGTGTCAAACAATTCGCGCGCGCATTCCGCCATCGCAACCGCGCACTCCGGGCTCACCATTCCATAAGTTTCTATGACATGCTCCGGAACGCCAAGAACCCGTTGTTTCGCCTCAGCTTGATAAGATACGATGCCTCCCGCGAAGACCTCGCTTATGCCAGGAACTTTGACAAGTTCCGATTGAAAAAGCCCTCCGGTCAAACTTTCTGCTGCACTGATGGAGCGTTTACTCTCCAAGAGTTTCTTTCCTACCACATCAGCCAAGCTTGATTCGTCGCCGTCACCGTAATGGTGTTCACCGACGATCGCCAATATTTCCGCTTTTGTTTCATCCACTAACTTTTCGCATACCGCCTCTGTTGCGGCATTTGCGGTGATTCTCAAGGTCACTTCGTATTTCCCGGCATAGGGTGCTATCGTAGGATTGGTCTGATTGCGGATCATTTCATCCAATAGCGTTGTCAAGGTAGATTCACCGATTCCAAAAAAGCGGAGGGTCTTCGATAAGATGACTTGCTGATCTTCATATTTATCGGACAGGAATGGCGTCACGGATTGCCGGAACATTTGCTCAAGTTCTCTTGGCGGGCCCGGCAACAGCAGGTAACCCTTCTCATTTTTTTCAATATAGGTACCGAGCGCCTGTCCGATTGGGTTTGGGAAGACTATACCGTCCCTGAATACCAATGCTTGACGCTCATTGTTCTGCGTCATGCTTCTTCCAGAGCGTTCAAACCATTGCCGGATATGCATCAATCCAGTTCTATCCATGACAAGCTCTTCCCCAAGATGGTCCGCCACCGTCTGTTTAGTCAAGTCGTCTTGAGTGGGGCCGAGTCCTCCTGTGAAGATCAACAAGTCGCTTCGCGATTCAGCAATTTTGATCACTTCTTTTATTTTCCCCGGATTATCTCCGACAACTGTCTGGAAATACGAGTCGATGCCCAAACCGGTCAATTGCTTGGCGATGAATGCCGCATCCGAATTCACTATTTGCCCCATCAACAATTCCGTTCCGACTGAAATGATTTCTGCATTCATATCTGATCCCTCACATCCATAGTATTCGCTTAAATACAACAAAAAATTCAATTGCATAAAAAAGATAAAGAAAAAGAAGGGCACAAAAGAATTACGTTTCCTTTTGTTCGGATCGCAACCTGATGCAACCCCGCCCTTCTTAATTTAATAAAAACTACATGGAGCCGACAAAAACATGCTTATTCTTGATGAAATAATCCACCCCTGAGTAGATGGTGAAAACTAAGCAAAGATACAGCATGATATCCGCAACCGGGATACCGATTGCCTGAAATGGGAAATTATCCAAGAACAGCAAAATGATGGCTACCATTTGCGTCGCTGTTTTGATTTTTCCCGGCCAGGCTGCTGCCATGACTTCGCCTTCCTTCACAAGCAAGAGACGCAAGCCTGTAACCGCCAATTCCCGACTGATGATGATGCTGACGACCCATGAAGGAGCCAATCCTTGTCCAACAAGCACAATCATGGCAGTGGCGACAAGCATCTTGTCCGCCAATGGATCAGCAAATTTCCCGAAGTTGGTGACCAACCCATCCCTTCTGGCGATGTAACCATCCAACCAATCCGTAAAACTGGCGATGGCAAAAATGATTGCCCCTATCAGTTGATTTACGGCAATCTGTGATTGGGCAACCGCAAGCGTACCCCAATCGAATGGAAACAAGGTGATGATCATGAACAGCGGAATCATCAAAATCCGCAACGCTGTCAATTTATTAGGTAAATTCAACTTCTGCAACTCCTTTAATGTACCCTGACTTATTCCACACTTTTGACGGTAAAGGATAAGGTTTGGGTCTGAATCTCTTGATAATCGGCTGGCATCGCAACAACTGCGCCATCCAGTTCGATGATTGTTGCCGGCATCACGCCGACGACCACTTCTATCTCGCTTGTGTTCAACGGGAGTGCAACCGTCAACGGATTTTCACTGTCCACGATGCCCGAAGGCTCTTGTACAATCCCATTTACGCTTACGCTGATCCAAGAACTGCCTCCTGCCACCGCCGAGATTTTCAACTCTGAGGGCAGCGACAAGCTGGTGATGTCATATTCCGCATAACCATCGGCGGACGATACCAGGGTCACCTGCGCTGTTTGTTCTGCGACAACGGCACTGTCTGTCTGCTCTGTGTTGCTTGAAACCGTTTCTTGCGATGCCAAGGTTGTCTGACTGATATTGGATGCCACTTCGGTCTGAATCTGCTCACCGTCATCGCTCAAGGTAGCCTTCCAGATCACTAGAACGATGGCGATTACGGCAACAGCCAACAATAATGTCGGCAACTGGCTCTGGACGGAGCCTCCATAATTAAAATTCGTCTTTTTTGAGGCTCGTTTAGTCTCGGAACGAGTGGGAGAAAATGAGCCGGAATCCTCCACTTGAACACCGCCATGTATTTCCGGAATCACACTTGCATGGTCCCCCAACAAGCGATCGCCATCCAATCCAACGGTGTCCGCATATTGCTTGATGAAGGCCCGCACATAGAAATTACCCGGCATAATCTCGTAATCGCCTTCTTCAATCGCAATCAGATACCGCTTCTGTATTTTAGTCATTTGCTGTAGATCATCCAATGTGTACCCTTTGGAAAGTCTAGCACTTTTTAGGATTTCACCAATTTGAACCATTTCTTCACCTGCCTTCACTTGCAAATCCCCGAGTTACCCTGGATATTATACCATAAAATTCCTTCACTAGGAGTTCCAATACTTTATTACCTGAGCCATCCACCCGATACATAAATGGCCTGTCCAGTCATGTAGCGACTATCATCCTTCAGAAGTTGGGATACCCAGAAACTGATTTCATCCGGTTTTCCCATCCTCCCCAAAGGGATTTCCTCAAGCAGAGCCTCTTTTTCATCTTTTTGCAGATGCGTGTTCATTTGCGTATCGATTGCTCCCGGACAGATGGCATTGACTGTTACTCCCATTGAGGCGACTTCTTTGCTGTATGCTTTGACGAATGCAATCTGCGCCCCTTTGACGGTACTGTAGAGCACTTCCAGACCGCTGCCGACTTCTCCATAGATTGAGCTGATGAAGACAATGCGGCCGTTACCGGAACGATTGATTTTTTCGTACAGCGTCTGGATGATCAGGATAGGCATCTTGACATGCATTTCCCACAAGTCATCTATTTGCATGGAAGTCATATCCTGAAGCAAGCCATATTCGGTCCGGCCATGTGCAAAAACAATCGCTTGGAGCGAAAATATATGGTCAGCAAGCTTTGTTACTTCAGCTTCATCGGTCAAATCCAGGCAAATCGGATAAAATTCCTGCCCAGGATAGGCAGTTTGAAGTTCAGACAGCAGCAGATTGATCTTTTCTTGATTAGAATGATAATGCAGGTACAAAGACCACCCCGAACCTGCGAGGTCCCTTGCGATGGAGGTTCCGATGTCACCGGAGGCTCCGGTCACCAAAGCAGCCTTCATCGCTGCGTCGCTCCCTTCTGAACGATCACGTAAGTGCTCATGCTCTGCTCTTTTAAATACCCTTGAGCGAATCTACGGATATCCTCCAGACTGGTTTCTTCGATCAATGGAACGACTTCAAAAAGTTCGGCTCCAGAAAAAAGCAAGGTGCTGTAGTGATTCGCGATATATTCCAAAGAATTGAAGGCCTGTAGCTGTTCTCCGATCATGCTCTTCTTCAGCAAATCAAACTTCTCATTCGTCAGGTTATCATCCGTTTCCCATTCCAAAAGAATCCGCTTCAGCTTTTCTTCCAGCAGCTTCGGTTGTTCCGTGTCGGATTCGACAGCCATAAAATGGAAAGAGCGATCTAAGTTGAAGGAGTAGCCAAAGCTGTCATCGATCAAACCGCTGTCGTAGAGCTCAATAAAATGCGAGGAACTCCGGCCGAAAAGCAATTCCAACAACAGTGAACCATAGATTTTGTATTTTTCGGCTTGGTTACCGGTAACATCTGCATCCAAGCCTTTCACCCCAAGCATCACTTTCGGACGTTGCACATCCATTTCGATTTCTTTGTACGCAATGATGTCCTGGACCGAGGCCGGCGGCAAAGTGCGCTGGATCGGTTTGGCCGGAAGAAACGTCTTGCCAGCTTGGTTTTGTTTGATCGTATCCATCATTTCTTCGGGAGAGAAATTACCGATCATCAATATGTTCATATTGGATGGATGGTAGAACGTGTCATAACAGATTTGGAGCAATTCCGGCGTAATTGCTTGGATGCTGTCCACCGTTCCGGCTATATCGACGGAAAGCGGATGTTCGGGATACAGATTACGGAGCAGACCGTAAAAAAGTTGCCATCCCGGATTATCCTCATACATGCGGATTTCCTGGGCGATGATCCCTTTTTCCTTTTCAGTGCCTTCTGCCGTGAAATGCGGGTCTTGCACGAAATCAAGCAGGCTGTTCGTATTTTCTGTGATATTATCCGTGGCCGAAAAGAGATAACTTGTCCGCGTGAATGAAGTGAAAGCATTCGCTGAAGCGCCATACTTAGCGAAGTCTTCAAAAGCATCATGTACTTCACCTTCGAACAGTTTATGCTCAAGGAAATGTGCGATACCGTCCGGAATTTTGATTTCCTTATCTCCGTTTATCGGTATAAACTGATTATCGATCGAGCCAAAATCGGTTGTGAAGATACCATAAGTTTTTGAATATTTATTTTTTGGAATCAGAACCACCTGTAATCCATTATCCAAAACTTCCGTATAGACTGTTTCGTTAAGAGCCTCGTAGTGTACTTTATTCATTTTCAGCCTCGCCTTTCAAGAAAAATATCGCTTGCAAAGTCATTTTATCCGCAACAGCAACGATCTGTTCCTTCGTCACCGCATTCAAACCGGCAATCCATTGCTCCTGCGAAAGCGGGTTTTCGATGATGAGGATATCCTGGTACTGTTTCGCCAAGCTTCTGCCCTGATAATCATCATTTTGTTTGTAGTGGTTGATCAGCATGCTTTTCGTTTGGGCGATCAATGCATCCGAGAAATCGCCCGCTTGCATATCCTTCAATTGTGCCAAAACAATTTCTTCAACTTGCTCTCGTTTATCGAACTCAATACCGGTACCGACAGTCATGATCCCACGCAGAAAATCCAAGCCGCTTGAAGCCGAGTAAGCTAAACTTTCTTTTTCCCGGACATTCTGGAACAGTTTGGAATGCGGAAATCCCCCAAACAAGCCATCAAAAACCAGACCGGCAAAATAATGATCATTCATGTAATAAACAGGTGAAGAGAAGCCGAAAAACAGCTTGCCCTGATTGATATCCTGGGCTTCGCTCGAAATGACGGGTTCCGTGTTCTTTTCGCGGAAACAGAACACCTCTTTTTCGATCTCTTTTCTGTCGGAAAAATTCTGTCCAGCCAGTATATTCAATACCCGTTCCGGCGCGACGTCTCCAGAAACAAGGATATCCAGTTGATTCGATCCAATCATCTCTTCGTAGCATTCAAACAGACTGGCCGCAGTGATATCCTCAAGGAAACTGGCATCACCAATACCTTGATAGGCTTGATCCGTCCCTGCGAACAGCTCTTGGTTCAAGCGCATACGCGCATAAGCTGACTTGTCTTCGATCAGAGACTCGAAATAATTATTCAGGTTTTCCTTTTCCCTCAGAAAAGTCTTCTCATGGAACTTGCCATCCTTGGCATTGGGTCCATAGATGATTTCCTCCAGAAAAGCGAACGCCTCTTCCAAAAGTGTATCGTCGCCCCCGATGAATTTGTCATTGACGACGGACAGGCTCATCGTCACGACATGCTGCTTGCCGAAGCGCTGTGATTGTGTATGCAGCGTCGCCCCATAAAGGCTGGCCATTTTCAAATCCATCTCATTTTGACTTGGATACTGTTTACTGTTCGTTTCCAGCATATTCTTCACCAAAGAACGTTCTGTCGCAGTCTTACCACTGAAGATCGTCCTGAATTTGTATTGGATCAATACGGTTTTGTATTTGTCGGAAGGCTCGATGTAGACCGTAACGCCTTGCTTTAATTTATATTCCATCCATTTCACGTCCTGTAAGCTATTTTATTTGTCGATAGGGAAAACTATACTCTAATTCAGACTTTTTTTCAATTAAGCTAGCCTTGATCAACTCCCCGGATTGGCGCAAAAAGAAAAGGCTGGCTCGATGAGCCAACCCTTCTCACTTTCAGAGATTACTTTGATTTGATGTAAGTCGTACCATTAGCGGCCGGGCCTCTTGATTTGCCGATAAAACCTACAAGCACAATGATCGTGATGACGTAAGGTGCAATCTGGAGATAGACGGAAGGGATATTCTGGATGACCGGAATATAACTGCCGATGACTCCCAAACTCTGGGCAAAACCAAAGAAAATCGCTGCGCCCATCACTCCGATAGGATTCCATTTACCGAAAATCATGGCTGCCATAGCAATGAATCCTTGACCGGCAATTGTGGATCCGGAAAAGTTCAAGCTGATCGACTGGGAGACAATGGCGCCGCCCACGCCACCCAAAAAGCCGGAAATCAACACGCCGGCGTAGCGCATCACGTAGACATTGATTCCCAATGTATCTGCCGCTTGTGGGTGTTCACCGACTGAACGCAGACGCAAACCGAAAGTCGTCTTGAAGATGATGAAGTAACAGACAAGCGCTGTTGCGATTGCTGCATACGCTGGAGCTGATGTGTTCGTGAAAAATATCTGCCCGATGATCGGGATATCCTTCAAAACAGGAAAACTTGTCTTTCCGAAATTTTGGACGATGAAGGCTGTTTGTCCTTTTCCTTCATAAAGAACCTTAGTCAAAAACACAGCCAAAGCAGGGGCAAGCATATTGATGACGGTTCCGGAAACGATATGGTTCGCTCTTAAGTTGATGGTGGCAACTGCATGGATGATTGAAAAGAAGATGCCGACTGCCCCAGCCACCAGCAACGCAATCCAAGGGGTCATTTTGCCAAGATTGTCGGCATAGTTCAGATTAAAGACGATGGCCGAAAATGCCCCCATTACCATCGTGCCTTCCAAACCCACGTTGACGATACCACTCCGTTCTGAGAAAGTTCCGCCAAGGCCGGTGAAAATTAAAGGCGCTGAGTAGATCAAGGCCGAAGATACGATAATAGATAGAACCGCTAGCAAATCCATCTCACGCCACCTCCTTTTTATTGACTTTGGGCAGTTTGTTGACCAATAGTCGGATGATATAGCTCGCGCCGACGAAGAAGATGATCGATGCTATCACAATATCGACAATCTCTACCGGCACTCCGGACATTAGCGGCATGCTGGTTCCGCCAATTTTCAAGGTACTGAACAGAAGTGCAGCAAAAAGGATTCCAATCGGGCTACCGATTCCCAATAAGGCTACTGCCATGCCATCGAATCCGACGGCCGGCATTGCTCCTTGAACAAACATGTTCTGGAAATTTCCCAACCCTTCCATTGCTCCTCCTAAACCGGCCAATCCGCCGCTGATTAGCATGGCCAAAATGATGTTCTTTTTGGCATTCATCCCTGCGTAATCAGCCGCATCAGGATTCAATCCGACTGAACGGAATTCAAAACCATATGTTGTTTTCTTCATCAACACCCATACCACCGCAATCATGATGAGAGCAATGAAGATACCGGCATGCAGTGTCGAATTGCGGGTCAGTTCCGACAAGAACGGTACTCTCAGACTGGCATTTTCTGTGATTCTGGCTGTAGAGTCACCGGAATCCGTCAAAACATTCCTCACGATGTGGTTATTGATGTATAAAGCCGTATGATTGAGCATGATGGTGACTATTACTTCACTAGTGTTGAAATAGGCACGTAAGACTCCGGCAATGCCCGCCCATATAGCTCCAGCTGCAACGCCAGCTAAAATACACAACGGCAACAAGATCATTTTAGGCAAATCAGGCAATATTTGGGCGACGCTGACGGATGCCAACCAGCCAAACAAAGTTTGACCTGCCACACCGATGTTGAAGAACCCGGCTGTGTTGGCAACAGCAAAACCTAATGCGACCAGAATCAAAGGAGTAGCTTCACGCAGTAATTCTCCTATGTAAAACGGCGATCCGAATGCACCCTTCAGCATGGCTGAATAGCCTGCGATGGCATCGTAACCGAAAGACCACATGACGATTGCCCCGATTACCAGACCTAATATGACTGAAAGTAAAGGTACGATAATCCCTTGGATGCGAGTGGCTCCTTGTTGATTATTCATGAAGACTTCCCTCCTCGTCCTTGTTTTTTTCTAAATCTTCCCGTGCTTTTTCCAAAGAAGAGCCGGCCATCAATAGCCCGAGTTCTTGTTCGGAAGTTTCCTCCGGCTTGACGTAGGCCACAATTTCACCTTCAAACATCACGGCGATGATATCGGAGAGATTCAAGATTTCATCCAATTCGAAGCTCATCAGTAGGATTGCCTTATCTTTATCCCGCTGCTCGATCAAACGTTTATGGATAAATTCGATTGCGCCCACATCCAATCCCCGGGTCGGTTGGGCTGCGATCAGTAACGAAGGATTCCGATCGACTTCCCTGGCGATGATCGCCTTTTGTTGGTTCCCGCCGGATAATGAGCTTGCTGTAGATTTTTCACTTTGGGTCCGCACATCAAACTCTTTGATCAGTTCAATGGCATGGTTTTCGATTGCTTTATCGTTGAGAAAGCTGTTTTTGCTGTAAGGCTCCTGATAATAAGTCTGCAAGGCGATGTTCTCATCCAGACGCATCGGGAGAATCAGGCCGAACTTTTGTCGGTCCTCAGGAATATGCCCCAGCCCGGCCTCGGTGATTTTACGTGGAGCCAAGTTCGTGATAGGTTCGCCATTCAGCTTGACGGTTCCACTCTCAGCTTTTCTAAGGCCTGTGATGGCTTGGATCAATTCGCTCTGACCGTTCCCATCGATTCCGGCGATTCCAACGATTTCACCGGCCCGTACTGTAAGGTTCAAATTGCGTACTGCTTCCAGACCACGGCTCTCTTTAACCGTCAATCCTTCAATTTCCAAAACAGCTTGTTTCGGCTGCGAAGGCTTTTTGACTGTGCGGAAGAGAACGGAACGCCCTACCATCATATCCGCCAACTCTTGTTGGGAAGTCTGTTTCACATCGACAGTACCAATGCTCTTGCCTTTGCGGATAACCGTGCAACGATCGGCAACGGCTTTGATTTCATCCAGTTTATGCGTGATCAGGATGATTGACTTACCTTCTTTCGTCAATTCCCTCATAATCGACATCAATTCATCGATTTCTTGGGGTGTCAACACGGCTGTTGGTTCATCAAAAATGAGGACATCCGCCCCACGGTACAAAGTTTTCAGAATTTCGACCCTTTGTTGCATCCCGACAGTAGTATCTTCGACTTTTGCGGACGGATTGACTGCCAAGCGGTACCTGTTGGACAGATCTTCTATCACGCCAGCAGCTGCCTTTTTATTTAAAACGCCGAGTCGACTCGGTTCGCTGCCTAGAATAATGTTCTCCGTAACCGTGAAGTCCTTGACCAACATAAAATGTTGATGCACCATTCCGATACCTAATTTATCGGCAACACCAGGTGAACTGATTTTGACTTCTTGCCCTTTGACTTTGATCGCTCCACTGGTCGGCTCCAAAAGGCCAGAGAGAATATTCATCAAGGTTGACTTGCCCGCGCCATTTTCACCTAACAAAGCGTGAATTTCACCTTTTTTCAAACTGAGAAATATATCATCATTTGCTTTATAATTGCCAAAAGCTTTTGTTACGCCAATCATCTCAATGACATAATTTTCTTCTGCCATGCTGATTCCACCCCTTACTAATATTGAATGCATGCATTCCTTCATACAGCAGTGAGACACCCTTATAAAAGATAATGCCTTAAAACACCCTTTCACGACTATTATAAGGTATTTCCAAAATCCTATCCACTTTTGTTTATCACGAAAGATAAACATTTGTTTCCTTTGAGGAACGCTCTTTAATAAGCGGTCTATGACCGAAAAAAGAGAAGCAACTCAATATCCTTAACCGGAATCAAGTTGCTTCTTTAAAGATTTTAAAAGTGATTAGTTTTCTGGAGCTTCCGGAACAGTAAGTGTTCCATCCAGAATTTGTGATTTAGCATCTTCGACTGCAGTCAAAGCTTCTTCACCCAATTGGCCATCAGTGAGGTCAACGCCTTCTTCAGCCAAACCGAAATTCAATACTTCTCCTGCAGGGAATTCATCATTCATCGTTAATGTAGCGATATCCTTAGCTGCAGTGCCTACACCCTTCAATGTTGAAGTCAAAGTAAGGTTTCTTTCAGTGCCGTCATCAAGAGTCAACAAGCCTTCTTCTGTTTGGTCACGGTCAACACCGATTACCCAGATTTCTTTTGAAGGATCAGCTTTTACGATATCCTTAGCTTCTGAGAATACGCCATTTCCGGAATCTCCGGCAGCTTGATAAATGACATCGATTCCGCTTGCGTACATTGCGGCAGCTTTAGATTTCCCGCCAGCTGCATCGCCGAACGAGCCGACATATTCAACTTTTACATCTATATCAGGATTGACGGATTGGGCACCAGCTACGAATCCAGCTTCAAAGCGATCGATTACGACGCTCTCTTGTCCGCCGATGAAGCCTAATTGGTTGGTTTTGGTTGTTTTGGCAGCAGCCACACCTGCCAAGAAAGCAGCTTCGTTGTCTTTGAATGATACTGATACTGTGTTTACGACTGTGATGACCTCATCGATGATGGCAAACATTGTATCCGGATTTTGTGTCGCCACATCCTGCATCGCTGGCTGCAATTTATATCCGATACCGAACACAAGATCAAAATTGCTGTTTACGGCAGTGTTCAAGTTCGTCACAAATTCCGAATCGGCATTTGATTGGATATAATCGTATCCATCAATCCCTTTTTCTTTGCTGTTCTCTTCGCCCCAGGCAACAAGGCCTTCCCATGCACTTTGGTTGAATGATTTGTCATCCACACCGCCGATGTCGGTAACCATTGCGACAGTGAAGTTATCTTCCGCTCCCCCTGCGGTGCTGGAACTTGTTGCACTGCTGTCAGCCGTGTCGCCGTTTCCGCCACAAGCTGCCAGGATTGTGCTGACACCTAAACCCAATGCCAATAAACTAACATATTTTTGTTTCTTCACCATGACCCCTCCAATAAACTTCAATTTTTTGAACTTGTAAGTACAAGCTTCTTACAAAAAATATCATATCATGTATTCCTAAAAAAATAAACGATATTGACTTGTTTTGTAATCGTTTTTTCATTTAATATCCATATATTTTTCAGAAAGCTCCCGGTTAAACCTCAGAATCAGCGGGGATATCCGTACTATTTTCATACACCCCTTCGCTAATGTTCACCTTTCTGGGCTTGCTTCCGTCAGCCGGCCCAACGATGCCTCTTGCTTCCATCTCGTCGATCAGCCGCGCTGCGCGATTATAACCGATCCGGAACCTCCGTTGCAATTTGGAAATGCTTGCCGTTTCGTCCAATCTGATGAATTCTACCGCTTCCCCGAAGAGGTCATCTTCCGGTTCATCGCTTGCGGTTGCCACCGTTTCGGTCGGCATCATTTCCTCGACATAGTTCGCTTCTTGCTGATTTTTGACGAAAGTGACAATGTGCTCTACTTCTTCGTCGGATATGAACGCCCCTTGCACACGAATCGGTTTATTTTCCCCCATCGGACGGAAGAGCATATCGCCTCTGCCCAATAATTTCTCTGCCCCGGAGCCATCGATTATCGTTCTCGAATCAATAGAACTGGACACGGCAAATGCAATCCGGGAAGGAACGTTTGCTTTGATGATCCCGGTGATGACATCGACACTTGGTCGTTGCGTAGCCAAAATCATATGGATTCCCGCCGCTCGCGCCATCTGAGCCAATCGGGTGATCGCATCTTCAACCTCATTACTTGCTACCATCATCAAATCGGCTAATTCATCCACGATGACCACTATATATGGCAATGTGGGATTATTTTCCCCGTTTTCTAAATTGTATTCGACAATCAGATTGTTGTATCCGTCGATGTTGCGCATACCAGTACCGGCGAATAATTCATATCTTCGTTCCATTTCGGTCACAACTTTATGGAGCGCTTGCGCCGCTTTGCGCGGATTTGTGACAACTGGTGTCAGCAAATGAGGAATTCCGTTATAGACATTCAGTTCGACCATTTTCGGATCAATCATCATCATCTTCACTTCGTTTGGCTTGGCTTTCATCAATATGCTTGTGATGATGCCATTGATGCAGACGGATTTTCCGCTTCCGGTCGCACCCGCAATCAGCAGATGGGGCATCTTCGTCAGATTCGCACTTTGTACGACGCCCGAGATATCCCGGCCTAATGGTACTTCCAACAGCTTATCGGTGTGCTTCTGACCTTCCATGACATCACGGAAGGAGACGACGCTGACTTCACTGTTCGGTACTTCTATACCAATGAAGGATTTTCCGGGTATCGGCGCTTCGATACGGATATCTTTTGCTGCCAAAGCTAAAGCCAAATCATCACTGAGGCTTACAATTTTGCTGACCTTCACCCCTACAGCTGGTTGGATTTCATATTTGGTCACGGCAGGCCCCAGGTTCGCTTTGGTGACTTTGGCCTCCACCCCGAAACTCGCGAACGTCTCTTCCAGCTTTTTGACATTTTTTTCGATTGTCGCATACTCATTCGATTGATCGATTGCCTTGATTTCATTCAACAGGGTGACCGGTGGCAAATGGTAATCCCTATTCTCCTGCTCGGCAGTGATTTCAAACTCCAACTCACTATTGTTGTCTTCCTCACCGCCTGCAGCCGTTGTCTTTGCCAGACTAGCCTGCTGGGAAGACGCGCTCTTTTCATTATCCGCATGTTTGTGTTCGGCTGCTTTTTCAAGTTGCTGCTGGAAACTGTCGATTTTCAGCTGAACGGGTTCGTGTTCTTTCGCGGAGAGTGTTTCCTTTTCCGAAGCTTTCAGAGCTTCCGCTTCTTCCTTCATCAATTGCTTCGCGGCCGATTCGCTTTTGATCTGATTTTTGGCTTTTTCGACTATCGAAGGCTTCTTGTCGACCGGAACACTATTTGATCTGGTCGGTTTCTTCACTGTTTTCGAATCGATGATCGAGCTGGCCACTTTATCTTTCGTGTAAAGCACCGCTCGTTTGCTGTTGTGTCCGAAGATCAAAGCAACTTTGCGCACAATTTCCATGACATCATGCGTCGTAAAGCCGAATAGGACCGCCACACCAAAAAATACAAGCAGGCCGATAATGATGTAGGTGCCCCATTGTGAAACCAAAAAATAGGTTCCGCTATAAAAGGCTGCCCCGATTAAGCCTCCGCCCATCTCCGAAGCCGTATCAGCTTGCCTGACATCGGTCAAAAAACGTGCAAGCGTAAGGGACACGACCGACGCGCCCTCCGCAACGACTGTCATAAAAGCCTGTGAATGAAGATAAAGCAGCGCTGCTGAATAAAGCAGGATGCCACTGATCAGCCAGTTCTTTCTTATTTTTGGTTCTTTCCCTCTCAAAATCAGGTACAGACCATAGGCACCGAAGAGCGCCAAGCTGACCGGATAGGTTTCACCGACAAAAAAACGGAAAAAATTCGCCAGCGCTATACCGGCAAAACCGAGTTGCCCGATCCCTAAGGCTGCACTAAAAAGAAACAGCACGCCGATGAGCTCGTAAGATATCTTTTGCCCGGTGGCCTTCTTTTTCTTTCTTGTTGTCGTCGTTCGTTTCGCCAAACATGCCAACTCCTTTTTTATCTTTACTCAAAACCACTGCCCGTTTGCATAAAACAGCGGTCCATAGATTGTTCGTTTGATTACCCGTATCGGTTCATTATACTACAAAATGAACCCTTTTCGAGGCTATTTTTTAATCAATCCACGCGGACAAAAAGCTTCTGTTTTCCGTCAATGCGGGCAACAGAAGCTTTTTGGAATTTGGTCGATCATTCTTGAAGAAGTTTTTTCCCATCCTGCAGAAGCATCAGTCCATGATATAGTTGCACATCGTCATCGCAATTTTCACAAAAACGGATTTCTCCGTCTGACCAGTAGGCAGTCAGGTAGGTTTCTTTTGTTTTTTGGAATGGGTAGACGACCGATAATTTTTCCGCAGCCCGCTCATAGGCAGCGACTGCCTCCTGGAAATCGGCGTAGTCTGTCGATTCCACAATGAAATCCATCCAGTCTTCAAAAAACCACCAAGGCTCATATTCTCCCTCAGTCCGTATCACCTGGTACACGCTATCACCTTCTTTGTTGCAAAAAGTATAGCACAGCTCGAAAAAAAATTCCCGCGCAAGGTATCGTGATTGAAACTTCTTGGCGAAGACGGTAAACTGAAATTACAAGTTGCACCGTATGCTTATCCTAGAATCTGGAGGTAATCTGAATGAAAAAAATCAAGATGACCGTAAACGGTCGGGTACAGGGCGTCGGGTTCCGTTACATGACAAAAATGGTGGCTGACCAGATCGGCATTACCGGCATCGTCAGGAACGAGGCCGACGGAAGCGTCTATATCGAAGCTGTCGGACCTGGCGATAAGATCGATACCTTCATCGCGGCAGTCAAACGCAGTCCCTCGCCAAGCGGCAAAGTAGATAGCTGCTCCATACTTGAAGACGCCAACATTGAGAATTATATAAGTTTTCGCGTAACCAATTGAATATATTTCCCCCTTCAGGTATAGTGGTAATGTTATCGAAAAATTGTAAAGGAACGTGAACGATGAAACTTAAAAAGAAATTATTGCTTTCCGCAGAAATGATGGCCTTATTAGTGGTCCTGACAGGCTGCATGCAATATGATGAGAATAAAAATCCAACCGGCTTCATTTACGACTATTTGGTAGTACCTACAGGCAATTTGATCGTTATGCTGGCAGAAATGCTTAACGGCAATTATGGGCTGGCCATCATCGCCATCACAATCATTGTCCGCTTGGCCATCATGCCCTTGAACTTTAGCCAAATCAAAAAAACGATGGTACAACAAGAGAAAATGAAGTATATCAAACCAGAATTGGAAGATATCCAATTCCGTCAAAAAAATGCACAATCGCCTGAAGAAAAAGCGGCGGTTTCGCAGGAAATGATGGCGTTGTACAAGGAAAACAACATCAGCATGACAGGCGGCGTTGGTTGCTTGCCGATTCTTATCCAGATGCCGATTTTTACAGCTATGTATCAGGCCGTCAACCTGACGCCGGAAATCTCCCAAAGCACATTCCTTGGCATCAACCTTGGTGTCAGCAGTCCGTTGTTGGCAATCCTGGCGGGTGTGGCCTATGTGATCCAAGGCTACGTTTCCACAATCGGCATGCCTCAGGAAACCAAGTCACAGATGAAATCAATGATGCTGATGAATCCGATCATGATTCTCATGTTCTCATGGTCTTCACCAGCAGGATTGGCTCTTTATTGGTTAGCTGGCGGTATTTTCGCTGCAGCCCAGACTGCGCTTCAGAATCACATGATCAAACCTAAAATCCAGAAGCAAGTCGAAGAAGAAATGAAAGATCGTCCAATCAAGAAGAATGTGAAGATGGCCAAACCAGCGTCACAGTCAACCTCAACGCAATCTGTTAAGGCTCTGCCGGCTAAGAATCAACAAACTGGTGGCAAAAAAGGTCGCAACGCAGGCAAGCAGACCAGATCTTAAGCACTGCACAACTATAAAAGAAAAGCAGGAAGCGGCTCACACATGAGCTGGCTTCCTGCTTTTTTGTAGTTTATTTTTGGCACGAGGCAAATGTTTTACTATCCAACGTCTACAGCTCCTCGTCCGGTACATAATTCTTCAGAATCGGCAATTGGATTCGGAAAACAGATCCATGGCCCAATACGCTTTCGACAGTGATATCGCCTTTATAGCCTTCCAATAATTCTTTTGCAATCGACAAGCCCAAGCCGTTCCCGCCCTTATTCCGAGACCTGGCTTTATCGACACGGTAAAAACGCGAAAAAATCTTTTGCTGATCTTCCTGGGACATCCCCTCGCCAAAATCTTGGATAGCAATCTGGACGTAGGACATGGATTCGGAAATCGAAAGATGGATTTCATGCCGGTCGGTCGAATATTTAACGGCATTGTCCATCAATATCACAAGTATCTGCTCAAAATGGTTGCGATAGATATTCACGTAAATCTCGCGATTCAAATCATCATCCAGATTGAAAACAAAATCCGGATACAGCATCTTAAAGTTGTGGAACGTATGCAGCACGACATTCCGGATCGGCGTAACTTCATTTTTATAGTGGATTTCTACTTGTTCCGCTCTTGAAAGGTCAAGCATCTCCTGGACCAAAGTCTTCATTCTCTGGATTTCAGTCAAGGAGGCGGCAAGGGATTCATCCAGGATTTGCGGGTCTTCCTTGCCCCAACGGTTCAGTAATTTCAGATGGCCCTCAACAATAGCCGTAGGGGTGCGCAGCTCATGCGATACATCCTCCACAAACTGCTTTTGCTGAGTAACATACAATGCCATCTTGTCCAAGAGACCGTTTATATGGACAGAAAGATCGGTAAATTCGTCCTTACTTTTCGATATTTTAATCCGGGTCTCTGACAAGGTATCCTCTTCGATCGCATCCATCGTGTCGACCATCTGTTTGATCGGCCTGAAGAAGTAAATGGCGATGCCGTAGCCGGCAGCTGCTGACAAAACAAGCACAATCGCCGTCACTAACCAGAAATACTGTTTCATCTGCGAGACCACAGTGTGATAATCATTCAATCGAAAAACGATCTGCACATATCCCAACAGAAAGGACTCTTCCTTACTTAGGATCGGGCCACCTGCGACAAACGCTTCAAGATTATTCAGTTTCGTCTCGCGTAAATAAGTATCGGGATTTTTTATGAATGTCGTATAGCTCTTCTGTGTTTCATAGAGCAGCTGTCCCTCTGTATCAAATACGCGTATGTTCGCCCCTCTGTTCTTGAGATCCTCCAAAAACGGGTAATTACCGACAGACTGAAGGCCTTTCGTCACGGTGGAAACAGAAATTTTCTCGAACATGCTTTCGACACTGTTGACGGACAACTTCGTGTCAATTTCAGATAAGGCAGTTTGGACCGAATAGAGCAGGTTCTCGGCCTCATCTTTTTGCTCATCGTAATGATAACCTGTATAGACATTCAGCATGAATAAAGCGGACAGAAAGTACAGCAGGAAGAAAGCGATACTTAAAAGAAAACCCCATTTCCACCGAATGGACTTGGGATTTCCTCTTTTTTTGGTTGGCATATAATTGATTCTGCGCATAGTATTATGAGCGCATGACGTATCCGGTGCCACGAACCGTTTGGATATAACTTTCTTGGCCGGCTACATCGATTTTGTTGCGCAGATATCGGATATATACATCGACTACGTTTGTTTCCACTTCTGTTTTGTATCCCCATACTTTGTTCAGCAATACATCCCTTGAAAGGACAACGTTTATGTTTTCCATCAGGATCAATAATAATTCGTATTCGCGTTTTGTCAATTCGATGTGCTCGTCGCCTCGACGTACGACACGATTTTCTTTTTCGATCGTCAAATCACGATAAGTGACTGTCGTCTGTTTAACCTTGCGCTGCTCTTCTTCGATATCGATGCGACGCAGCAAAGCGCGCACCCTTGCCAAAAGTTCTTCGATGGCAAATGGCTTCACGATGTAATCATCCGCTCCATGATCCAAACCGGATACGCGGTCAATTACGGAATCGCGGGCAGTCATGATGATGATTGGCGTATCTTTGACCGGGCGCAAGCGACGGCAAACTTCGATACCATTCAGTTCCGGTAACATCAGATCCAATAGGATGACATCCCAGTCCTGGTTCATGGCAGCTTCAAGGCCGGCTCTACCGTTGTAGCAAATTTCCGTTTCGTAGCCTTCGTGTTTTAACTCAAGCTCGATGAAACGCGCCAGATTTTTTTCATCTTCGATAATCAATATTCTTTGTTTGTCTCTATTTTCCATAGAATTCTCCCCTAATGTCTCATTTGAATAATAACAACATGCCATTACAATTTCATTTTATTTTAACACACTGTCGGGAATTTTTCCTGATTAAATGATCCTGATAGTAAAATGTCATCCGAAGCACAGCTCCGGATGACGTAATTGTTGGCCAGAATGGCGTTTTATCCCTTTAGTCTTGTGGAACTTCCACTTCTTTATCCCACTCGAAGTGATAAGCACCCGCTCTATCGGTGCGCTCGTAAGTATGCGCTCCAAAGTAATCGCGTTGCGCTTGAATGATGTTCGCTGGCAAGACAGCTGAACGGTAAG
>ERZ1023696.2-NODE-2-length-98713-cov-5.996572_pt1 | contig 98713 bp, 88 predicted proteins | sample MGYA00520859_ERZ1023696 | MGnify/ENA primary metagenome ERZ1023696 (study PRJEB33180, sample SAMEA4046002) | wastewater metagenome | place: Denmark | collected 2016-03-13 | study: EMG produced TPA metagenomics assembly of the PRJEB13832 data set (Local surveillance of...
CATCCAGAGTCAAGCCGACAGCGATCTTCGCCGCCATCTTCGCAATCGGATAACCGGTCGCTTTACTCGCCAAAGCCGAAGAACGGCTGACGCGCGGGTTCACTTCGATGATGTAGTAGTCGAACGAATACGGATCCAATGCCAACTGGACATTACAGCCGCCTTCGATTTTCAGGGCACGGATGATCTGTAGGGAGACATCGCGCAGCATTTGGTATTCTTTATCGGACAACGTTTGGGAAGGCGCCACGACGATGGAATCGCCTGTATGAACGCCGACCGGATCGATGTTTTCCATATTGCAAACAACGATGGCATTGTCGTTGCTGTCGCGCATTACTTCGTACTCGATTTCCTTGAAGCCGGCGATCGATTTTTCCAACAGACATTGTGTCACCGGTGAGTAGCGCAAGCCATTGGCGACGATTTCGCGCAGATCGGCTTCATTATGACAGATGCCGCCGCCGGTACCGCCCATTGTGAAGGCCGGACGGACGATCAGAGGATATCCGATTTCGGCTGCGAAGCGAAGCGCTTCGTCCACCGTATGGATGATGTCGCTTTCCGGAACCGGCTGATGCAATTCCGCCATCAATTGACGGAACAGATCACGGTCTTCGGCTTGTTGGATGGAACTCAATTTGGTTCCCAACAACTCGACATTGAACTCTTCCAACACGCCTGCTTTATCCAATTCCACAGCCATATTCAGACCGGTCTGTCCGCCCAAAGTCGGCAGCAAAGCATCCGGACGCTCTTTTCGGATGATATTCGTGATGAATTCCACAGAGAGTGGCTCCATGTAGACTTTATCGGCGATTTCAACATCCGTCATGATCGTAGCAGGATTGGAGTTGACTAAAATGACTTTGTATCCTTCTTCTTTTAAAGCCAAGCATGCTTGCGTTCCGGCATAGTCAAATTCAGCGGCTTGGCCGATGATGATTGGGCCTGAGCCGATCACTAAAATGGATTGAATGTCGGTACGTTTAGGCATGTTGTTTTCCTCCTTGGACTGCTTTCATCATATCTACAAAATGATCGAACAAGTAATTGGCATCGTGCGGTCCCGGCGCTGCTTCCGGGTGGTATTGAACCGAGAAGACCGGTTTGGTTTTGTGTTTGACGCCTTCATTCGTACCGTCATTCAGAGCACGATGCGTTGCGAGCAAATCTGTTTGGCTCAGGCTTTCCTCATCCACGGCATAGCCATGATTTTGACTCGTCAGGCTGATTTTGCCGGTTTCGAGATCTTTCACCGGATGATTCGCACCGCGGTGACCGAATTTTAATTTGTAGGTTGTCGCGCCGCTCGCCAATGAGATCAACTGGTGGCCTAAGCAAATACCGAACATCGGCAGATTATCCTGGGCAATCAATTGCTTGATTGTTTCGATTGCTTCCGGAACGGATGTCGGATCTCCAGGTCCATTGCTTAACATGATGCCATCCGGTTTGTAGGCCAAAATTTCTTCTGCGCTTGTGTTCCAAGGCGCCAGAATGACTTCGCAGCCTCTTTTCAATAATTCAGCAAGGATGTTGTCTTTGAAGCCGAAGTCAAGCAAGACAACGGTTGGACCTTCACCTGCATATTTCTTGATTTCTTTTGTAGAATTCACTTGGATTTCGTCAACCGGCAATTCATAGGCTTTCAATGATGCCACAATCGCATCCAAGTTGTCCGCATTTTTTACCATTGTACCGCGCATAACGCCGGCGTTGCGGATTTTTTTGGTGATGCTGCGTGTATCGACACCGTAGATTCCAGGGACATCAAATTCCTTCAAAGCGACATCCAACGTTTTGGTGCAGCGGAAGTTGCTCGGATGCTCCGCCAACTCATGCACGACCATTCCTTTCAAGCCTGGATGTAAGCCTTCAAAGTCATCTTCGTTGATGCCGTAGTTGCCGATCAACGGATATGTGAACGTGATGATCTGGCCTGTGTAGGAAGGATCGGACAACGTTTCTTGGTAACCCGTCATCCCTGTGTTGAATACGATCTCCCCGATTGCATCCTTTTCTGAGCCAAAAGCATATCCTGGATAGCAGCTGCCATCTTCTAAAACTAAAAATCTACGTTGTTTCATGTTCTTCCTCCTGATTTCTGATTGACAAGGTTCATACCTCACGCTTGCATGAAAAATAGGAAAATGTAAAAAAAACACACCTATTATTGGGCGTGTTTCAACGGTTGTTTACATTAATCGTTTCACATGCCTTGTTAGCCTCTCTGTGCTAATTTAAAGACGTTCTGGCCACGCTGTATCCCGTACAGTATTGTGGATTACGTTAATTTTAGACTATCTGGATAAGATTTTCAATTGATTTTTCCCAAAAAGGAAAAAAAGATGTGATTTTTAATTGTTTTTGAATTTTAAACATAGAAATACCCTTGGAACCAAAGGCTTTTGTTCCAAGGGTACTGACCATAATTTATTTTACGTCCTCTTCGACTTTATCGGCAGGCGTCACTTTGTGGACTTCCGGTTCTTGCTCGTCGCCAGGCGTGAAGTCATCGACAAAATGATCGGTGCCGTTATATAGATCCAAGTGATAAAAGCCATCCTCATAGCGGACGACCGAAATGCTGGCATTATCCAGATGGCGGTCGATCGAGAAATCAGGAATGACAGCGTGGATCATGTTGCGGATCGTCATCCCGTGGGAAACAATCAGTATGTTTCTTTCGGAATCACGGTGCTCGCTGATCAGTTTGATCAAGCCGCGCTCGACGCGTAGCCAGAAAGTCATATAATCTTCCGCTTCATGATACGGATCCATTTCTTTCAATCCGTTCAGCTCTTCGATGACGGAGCGGTGGGCTTCATAATTCGGCTCGCCATCCGCGCTTCCAAGGAATTTATTCAGGTTCCCCCAGGTTTCGCTCGCATCCAGCCCTTCAAAAGAGCCAAAGAATATCTCCCTGAACTCAGGCATAGCCACTACTTTCAAATGATCGGCATGCTGATTTTCTTTCAAAATGATCTGTGCTGTTTCAAATGTCCGTCTCAAGTCGCTGCAGTAGACCGCATCGAACTTGACATCGCCCAAGCCTGCTCCGCTTCTCATGACATCGCGTCTGCCTCTGGGCGTCAGTGGGGTATCGGACCAGCCTTGCATCCGATTGTATTTATTAAGATACGTTTCTCCGTGTCGCATAAAATAAAACGTTACTCCCTTTTTCAAGGTTAACCCGCCTCTCTTAAGCTATTTTCGCTTTTGGATACTTGCTTTCCTTCTCTTATCTTAACAATTCCGGCGGCCGATTGCATCTATTTCGTGCAACTATTTGTCGCTGAGCAGATCTTCCACGATTTCACCGGATTTATAGGCGCGCAACAGCTGCTGCAGGTCAGTGACTTGCTGGGTCAGCTTCTTGCCGACATCCGTCTGCCTTACCGTCTTGCGTTCCAATTCCTTGTCGACGATGCGTCGGGTTGAAACGATGTCCTTTTCGTTCTCGATGGCATCCTGACGGGAAGTGAACGGCTGATGCGAAACCAGCTGCATCCCAAAAGAGTTGTACAATAATGTATAACCGGCCAACCCTGTCGTGTTCTGGTAGGCTTTCGAAAAGCCACCGTCGATGACGATCAGCTTTCCGTCCGCCTTCAGCGGATTCTCGCCGATTTTTTCTTTGACCGGTGTGTGCCCGTTGATGATATGGCCTTTATTGGGATCCAATCCGAACTCCTTCAGTATTTTGTGTGATAGTTCCACATTGTCGCGTTGCTCGTAATACAGGTTCTTCTTCTCGATATGCGTTTCTTTTTCCGCGACATAAAGACGCTCGAAAGTCGTCATCTTATCCTTGCCGAACAAGGACGATGCTTTTCCTTCCCATAGATACCAAATCAAATCCAGAATACGCACATTATGTTTCTTTCCTTCGCGGTTCAAATAGCCTTTGCGCAATACTTCTTCGTACTTGTCCAGGAGGGCTTTGCCGCTGTACTTGACGTTCGCGATCGGCAACTCCATGAAGCTGCCGTCCGGATTCAGCGGCACACACCCATGGAACAAAAGATTATCATTGTAGCTCAAATACATGCTGCCTTTGCTGAAAAGGAATTGGACGTGCTTCTGCAGTCTTTCCGAATTCAAGAAGCCAGTCATGAGTCTTTCTACAACTAATCTTTCCTCTTCGGTCAAGCGGTAGGGATCAGCTGGATCGACTGTCGGAAAATAATCGCACAGCATCGGATATTCTTTCCCATCCAATTTCACCGTTCCTGTTTCGTAATTGATGAAGTCCAGCACCATCCGATCGGCCATATCGAATTCCGGATGGCGTTTGATGATTTCCCCTTCAAGCTTGAATTGGATGATTGAAATCGCCTGGTTCATTTTAGCGATTTGGCGGAGTTCTTCCGGGAAAATTTTACTTTCGTCTTCGGTGTTGATTTTCGGCATGAACGGTTCGTAGCGGTCCTCTTTGTAGATCATTTCCGCAAACGTGATCAGCGGACGCAAAGAAATTCCGTAGGCATCCTCGATGATCTCAAGGTTGTTGTAGCGGGCACAGATGCGGATGACATTAGCCATACAGGCTGCTGACCCGCTAGCGGCACCCATCCAGAGGACATCATGGTTGCCCCATTGGATATCCAGTTCGTGGCCATCCATGAAGGTATCGATAATTTTGTCAGGGAATGGACCACGGTCGTAGATGTCCCCGACAACATGCAGGTGATCGACGACCAGGCGCTGGATGACATGTGAGATGGCCGCGATCAGTTCGGGCGCGCGGTCCAAAGAGATAACGGTCTTGATGATTTTTTCGTAATAATCCTCTTTATTTGTCATGATCGTATCTTTGAACAGCAGCTCTTCGATGATGTAGGCATAGTCGGCCGGAATCGCCTTTCTGACTTTTGAGCGCGTGTATTTCGAAACGGTGAAAGCGCAAAGTTCCGTGATACGCAACAAGGTCAACGAATAAAACTCATTGATCTCTTCCTCGGACTCCAAGCTGTCCACGATCATATCGATTTTGTCTTCCGGATAGTAGACGATCGTTGCGAGCTGGTTCATCTCACGGGTGCTCAATCTCCCCTGAAAAATCTCGCGGATCTTTTCTTTGACGTTTCCGGATCCATTCCTGAGCACATGCTGCACGGCATCATACTCCCCGTGCAAGTCGCTGATGAAATGCTCGGTTGCTTTCGGCAAGTTCATGATGGCTTCCAAGTTGATGATTTCGGTTACTGTTTTTGCTGCTGTCGGATATTCTTTTGCCAGCAATCGGAGATACTTGTCTTTCGTTATCATTACAATTACACCCCTACTTTTTTCATTTCACTCAGAACGGAACCCCGCAAGACAAACATTGCTTACAGGATTATCTTTATTTTTGGTGACAAGATGATTACTTCTATCATAGCTTGAATTAAAAAAAAATGATAGACAAGATACAAAAATTACACAATTGGTCACAATTTCGACAGTGTACCTGTCCGATGGTTGCTGTAGTCCAAACCGGAGTGCGCCAGCTCCGGTGAGGATTGCCTCATCGGAGTTGGCGACGACAACATGATCCGCTTCTCCGGCGAAGCCTGCTTCGCCGGAGCGGGATGCGGATTCTAAATTCTCCTCCGACGCAAGACGGCTTCGCCGGAGCTGACAGTAATTTACCACACATACCGAAAAAACGCGCCTGCACTCCATCAGGAATGCGGGCGCGTTCGTTATTCACATTTATGCTTATCTTTCCTTCATTGCTCTGTCGATTTCACGTTTCATATCTTTTTGTTTCAATGCATCGCGCTTATCGTAGCTCTTTTTCCCTTTTGCCAGCCCGATGAGCACTTTCGCAACTCCATTTTTGAGGTAGACTTTCAACGGCACCAACGTGACGCCTGTCGTCTTGGTCTCTTCAATCAAATATTTGATTTGTTTTTTATGCAGCAGTAATTTCCTGGTACGCAGCGGGTCGTGGTTAAAGATATTGCCCTGTTCGAATGGGCTGATATGCACATTCTGGAGAAATACTTCCCCGTTCCGGATACTTGCATAGCCATCCTTCAAGTTTATTTTCGCTTTGCGGACGGATTTGATTTCCGTTCCTGTCAGCACCATCCCGGCTTCTATCGTATCCAGGATGATGTAATCATGACTGGCTTTTCTGTTCTGCGCTAAAACTTTTCCTTCGCCTTTTGGCATACTTCGACACCTTCATTTCGTTAGCTTACTTCTTTTTGCCTCTGTCCTTTTTCCCTTTGGTTTTTTTGCCTGTACGGGAATAGAATGGCTCTTTTCCTTTTGCGGTCTTTTTGCGCGGCCCGCTGTCGCGATCGGATTGGCCCGGTTTCCGTTTTTTGCCCTTCGGAATCTTCGAGCGGATCTGTTTGACCAGATCCTGATCGCTCTGGCTCTGAGTCTTATCCTTATCGATGACCAATGAGAAATCGATGGCGCGCGTGACAGGATCAGAATTTTCTACTTTGATTTTGACTTTTTGGCCAATGCGGTACATGACCCCGGTGCGTTCACCCATCAAAAGCATATGACTTTCGATGTAGTTAAAGTAATCTTCCGCCATTTTCGAGATATGCACGAGGCCTTCCACGGTGTTAGGCAACTGCACAAAAATACCAAATTTTGTAACGGAACTGATGACGCCTTCGAACTCTTGTCCAATTTTGTCCATCATGAATTCTGCCTTCTTAAGCGACTCGGTTTCGCGTTCCGCATCTACGGAGCGGCGTTCCATCTGCGAACTCTGAACAGCGATATCCGGCAATTGCCCCTTCCATTTCTCAACCACCTTCGGATCGACGATACCTTTTCCATACGTGCGGATCAACCGGTGAACGATCAGATCGGGATACCTTCTGATCGGTGAAGTGAAGTGAGTATAATCTTTTGCAGCCAGACCGTAGTGGCCCACGGGAACTGCATCATATTTCGCTTGCTGCATGCTGCGCAACAGCGTGGTCGAAACAACGGCTTCGTAGGGCTCGTCCTTGACTTTCGCCAAGACAGCCTGCAGTTGCTTCGGTTTTACGTTTTCATGCGTACCGCTCACAAGAATGCCGAAGGTCGTCACAAATTCCAGGAAGCGCATCATTTTGGTCGGGTCCGGTTGCTCGTGGATCCGGTAGATGAAAGGCAGATTTGCCTTCGTGAAATGATGGGCGATCGTTTCATTCGCACTCAACATGAAAGATTCGATGAGGCGCTCGCCGACACCGCGATCCTGCACATAGATGTCCAGCGGGTGGCCGTTTTCGTCCACGATGATTTTCGCTTCATCGGATTCGAAATCGATGGCCCCGCGTTTTTGACGTTTTTTCAAAAGGGTTTCATGGAGTATTGCCATATCTTCGAACATCGACACAAAATCGCTGTATTTATCACGTAGTTTTTTGTCGTGATCCATCAAGATTGCGTTGACGTCGGAGTAGGTCATCCGTTGTTTCGACTCGATGACACTCGGGAAAATATCATAAGCAACCACTTCCCCATCCGCATCCAATTCCATCTCACAGGATAATGTCAAACGATCTTCATGCGGCAGCAAGGAACAGATACCATTCGATAATTTTTGGGGAAGCATCGGAACGACCCGATCCGTCAGATAGACACTGGTTCCGCGTTCATAAGCTTCGCGATCGATTGGAGAATTTTCCGTCACGTAATAGGAAACATCCGCGATATGTACACCCAACAGATAATTGCCATTTTCCAGTCGTTTCAGGGAAATCGCATCATCCAGGTCTTTTGCATCAGCGCCATCAATCGTGACGATCTGTTCCGAACGCAAATCCCGTCTGCCTTCCAACGCCTCGGCCGGAATCTCCAAAGGAATATTTTCGGCCTGGGCCAACACCTCCTCCGGAAATTCGGAAGGGATGCCGAACTTATACAAGATGGCCAGAATGTCCACACCAGGCGCATCCTTATGGCCGATTTCTTTCGTGACCAGCCCCTCCATTTTGATTGGATTCTGCGGTGTCGGATAGCTGGTGATTTCAACCAGACAGACACTGCCCTCCACAGGATGAAGGCCTTCTGGCTTGATGTAGACAACAATGCTGTTGATTTTAGTATCTTGTGGGATGACAAACCCCAAAAACCCAGTTTCTTCACGACGGTCCGAATCGTAAGGAACAAACTCACCGACGACCTGATTCGACTTGCGCGTCAAAACAGCAGTTACCTCGGCTTCGACACCTCTGTCATTCCAAGGCTCGGCCTCACGGGTGATTTTAACTTCGACCGTGTCCCCTTCCATCGCGCTGCCGGTTTTGCCGCGCGGGATGAAGAGATCACTCTCATTCGGATCGATCGTCACAAAGCCGAAACCACGATCGTTGCTTCTGAAAGTGCCTGTCATTGTGGCACTTTGCGTTTTAAGACGGAATTGTCCGGTTTTGTTCAGCACCAGAATCCCTCTTTCTTCCAACTGAGCAAAGACTTTTACTAGTGCTTTGAATTCGTCGGATTCCGTGTAACCCAACGCTTCACTTACTTCCTTCAAGGTCATGCTCTTTGCGGCATGCTCTTGAAAATAGGCTAGAACGTCAATTTGGATCTGATCTATCTTTCTCATACTTATCCCTCATTCCAATATAGTCGGTTCAAAAATGCCAAAACTGTTTCCTCAAATACGTTTCTGTCTTTCCCGACAGTAATAACATGCGTTGCTTCAGAGAAGAAATGATAATCCACTTCTGCATTTACGAGGCGATCCGCCAACAATTTCCCGCAGTCGGCGCTGATCATTTCATCCTTGCCGGATTGTGCGATGTAATAGGGAACTGTGATGTCGGCAAGATTCGCCTTGATCAGTTCCGTAAACTCATCCAATTGGGCAAGCTGGGCATTCAATTTTGGCTTCATCAGCGCCAATTCGTGCTCGATTTCCAGATTCGCCATACCGAGTTTCTTTTTCGACAGCTTGGCGAAATGCATAAAACTGATCGGCACGCGGGAATCCTCAAAACTGATGATTGGTGAATTGAAAGATCCGCCACCGATAAATCCGCCTGTTTCGATGGCTCTTGTTGCCATAATGCCACCCATCGACAGTCCGAAAACGGCAAGCTGATCGTATCCCTTTTCCATCAGTTCTGCTTTTGCACGCATGGCATCAGCGAACCAGATATCAGGGCCGCCTAAATCGAGGATATCCTCAAATCGGTCGGTTGCATGCCCCGTAAAATTCGGTGCATATACAGTATACCCATTCCGTTCCAAAAACCGTCCCAACAAACGCACATCATTTGCACTGCCGGTGTAGGCATGCAGCAAAAGGACGGCGCGCGGGCCTGCTTCGAAGAAAAAGGGTTCTGGTAAATGGATTGCTTTCATAATATTCCTCCCAACTCGTTCATCTTCATTTTACTGTATTTACAGCTTTTTTCCTAATATATCCAATCTGACTATAAATAATTTTGACCGTTTGTCCATTGGGAAAACATTTTGCCCGATGTCGATCCCGCTCCGGAAATTCTCGGTGAACTGCTCCTCGCCGGGAATTTTGATCTGTTTGCATGCCTTAACTAAAAAAAGCAGAAACCGGATAGTGGGTCTCTGCCTGCAATAGTTAATTTGAGGATAGATAGGTCAAAGCCAGGGCGATCAGGATGAACAGCGCTCCGAGAACGACTGTGATCTGACGCAATACCGCTTCAAAACCTCTTGCCTTTTGTTTTCCGAATAATTGCTCTGCTCCACCTGTAAGTGTACTGGCTGCATTTGTTTTTGACGGTTGCATCAGCACAACAATGATCAACAGCACAGAAACAACCAACAGGGCCGTTAATAGTACATCGTATAATGACAAAGGATGGACCTCCCTATAATAATTTTCTACTACTAACTTTAGCACAAATTATAGGGTTTTGCTAGCAATTTCAGAAAAGAAAAGCGCCCGGACCTGCCGCCTCCAACGAAGGGAACTGTCCGGACACTTTTGCCGTTCTTTTTTAGGGGGATGTCCCACGTTTAAAACGGAGATCCATCACGCTCTTCTTGAAACGCGAATCATCACACTCTCTTTGAAATGTGTTCTGATTCGCAGACACCACTACCGTTTCGAAACCAGCTGTCGTTCACAAAAGAGGTGAACGACAGCTGGTTTCTCCAACGTACGGGTGTCTAAACGCGAATCATCACACTCTTATCTTCTGATGACACGGACGTTTACGATGCCGTCGATTTTTTTGAAATTCTCGACAACTTCATCCAGTACTGCTTGGTCAGTTTCGGCGATATCGATGACAGTGTAGGCATAGTTGCCGCGGCTGCGGTTCAGGATATCTTCGATGTTGATGAAGTATTTAGCCAAACCGGATGAAATCTGTCCGACCATGTTCGGGATGTTCTTGTTGATGACCGTTATGCGGATAGGAGAATGCATCGCGATATCGACTCCCGGGAAGTTCACGGAATTCACGATGTTCCCTGTTTCCAGGAAGTATTTTAATGTTTGGGCTGCCATGATTGCGCAGTTCACCTCAGCTTCTTCAGTAGAAGCGCCCAAGTGAGGCATTACAATGATGTCATCATTATGAAGCAAAGCTTCGTCAGCGAAATCTGTAACATATTTGCGGATGCTCTTTTCTTTCAATGCTGCCAGCATATCAGCTGTGTTGACCAATTCGCCACGGGCAAAATTCAAAAGAACAGCATTGTCTTTCATTTGAGCCAGGAAAGCTGCATCAACCATACCTTTTGTTTCGGCATTGACGGGCACATGGATGGAAATGTAATCAGCTTTAGCCAATACTTCAGCGATTGAAGCTGCCTTTTGGACACGACGGTTGATGTTCCATGCTGTTTCCACTGAAACATATGGGTCATAACCAATGACTTCCATGCCTAAACGGAATGCATCGTTGGCCAACATCGCGCCGATAGCACCAAGGCCGATGACACCCAATGTTTTACCGGAGATTTCCGTCCCCGCAAATTGGCTTTTGCCTTTTTCAACTTGCTTCTCAACATCGTCACCACTTAATGTTTGGACCCAATCCAGTCCTTCTTTGATTGGACGGGCAGCCATGATCATAGCTGCCAACACAAGCTCTTTGACCGCATTGGCATTCGCGCCTGGTGTGTTGAAGACAACGACGCCTGCTTCGGAACATTCTTCAACGGGTACGTTGTTGACGCCGGCGCCGGCACGGGCAATGGCTTTCAAGCTCTCAGGGAATTCCATGCCATGCAGTTTTTCACTGCGGAGGATGATGCCGTCAGGATTTGCGCCTGAATTAAGGACAAATTGATCTGCATTCAGTAAATTTAAACCTTCTGGGGCAATCGCGTTGTAAGTTTTAATCTCGAACATTATTTGAATTTCCCTTCCTTAGCTTCAAAAGCTTTCATAAATTCTGTTAATTCTTTGACACCTTCGTACGGGAATGCGTTGTAGATACTTGCGCGCATACCGCCGACAGAACGGTGGCCTTTCAGGTTAAGGAAGCCTAACGCTGTAGCTTCTTTGACGAATTTCGCATCCAATTCTTTATCTCCGGTAACGAATGGGATATTCGTTAATGATCGGGAATTGACAGCAACTGGAGAAGAGAATAAATCTGATTCTTCAATCGTACGGTACAGTAAGCCAGCTTTTTCTTCGTTCATTTTTACCATAGCTTCCACGCCGCCCAAATCCTTCAACCATTCGAAGACTAATTTAGCTACATAGATAGAGAAACTTGGTGGTGTATTGTATAGAGAATCGTTTTTGATGTGTGTACGGTAATCAAGCATGCTTGGTAATGCATTCTCGGTTTGGATCAGGTCTTCTTTCACGATCACAATCGTCAATCCTGCAGGCCCGATATTTTTTTGTGCTCCAGCGTAGATCAATCCGAAGTCGTTGACATCGTAACGATTGGATAAAATGTTGGAAGACATATCGGCAACGATCGGTGCATTCACGAAACGAGGGATTGTTTGGAATGCTGTTCCTTCGATTGTGTTGTTGGTTGTGATATGGATGTAGTCATATGCTTCGTCTGTTTCCGGAATTTCAGGAATGTAAGTGAAATTATCCGCTTCGGAACTTGCCAATACTTCAATATTGGGCACTTTTAAAATCTTAGCTTCAGAGATGGCTTTCTTAGCCCATGATCCGGAGTTGATGTAACCGACTTTGCCGCCTTTTCCAAGATTCATCGGAATCATGGAGAACTGCAGACTTGCACCACCTTGCAGGAACAAAACTTTGTATCCATCCGGAATATTCATTAATTCCCTTAATAATTGTTCTGCATCCTGAATGATTTCTTCGAACAAGGAGGAGCGGTGACTCATCTCCATAACTGACATGCCACTATCTTTATAGGATAGCATTTCACTCTGTACTTTCTCTAAGACTGATTCTGGTAATATTGCTGGACCAGCGGAAAAATTTCTTGCTCTTTTCATCCTTTTGTCTCCCCCTTATCAATTGTCCTCATTATTTATTAATAATAATTTAATCTTATTATAGCAGATTATGCGACGAATGAAAGCGGAAATAGCTAATTTTCAAAAAAATTTACATGCAGATGTTAGGAACGGCAATTAAAAATATGATCATATTGGAGTTTGAATCAATTTTATTGCCTAAAATCCGAACGATACAGGCAAAAACAACAAAAAAAGTCCGGCGTTCCAAGCGCCGGACTTAATCTCGTGTCTGGTCATCCCAGACTGTTTTTATGTGAAGGCAGTGTTCCAAGCAACTGACTTCCTGTTAGTGAATAAAAATTATTTGTTTTTTAAGTTGTAGAAAGATTTCAAGCCATCGTATACAGCCAATTCGCCTAATTGATCTTCGATGCGTAACAATTGGTTGTATTTAGCGATACGGTCAGTACGGCTCAATGAACCAGTTTTGATTTGTCCAGCGTTAGTTGCAACAGCGATGTCAGCGATTGTAGCATCTTCTGTTTCGCCTGAACGGTGAGAAATAACTGCAGTGTAACCAGCTTTTTTAGCCATTTCGATAGCTTCGAAAGTTTCAGTCAATGAACCGATTTGGTTAACTTTGATCAGGATTGAGTTACCGATTCCTTTTTCGATACCGTTAGACAAGATTTCAGTGTTAGTTACGAACAAGTCGTCACCAACTAATTGAACGCGTTCGCCCAAACGTTCTGTCAAAAGTTTCCAGCCATCCCAGTCATTTTCATCCATACCGTCTTCAATTGAGATGATTGGGTATTTGTTGACTAATTCTTCCAAGTAATCTACTTGTTCTGCAGCAGTGCGTTTCGCTCCGCCTTCACCTTCGAATTTAGCATAGTTGTAAACGCCGTTTTCGTAGAATTCAGATGATGCACAGTCGAATCCTAGGTATACATCTTTGCCTGGTTCCAAACCAACTGATTTGATTGCTTCCAAAATAGTTTCTACGCCATCTTCAGTTCCTTTGAAGCGAGGAGCAAATCCGCCTTCATCCCCAACAGAAGTTTCCAATCCGCGTTTTTTCAGGATTGATTTCAATTCGTGGAAGATTTCAGCACCCCAACGCAATGCTTCTTTGAAAGAAGGCGCGCCGACTGGCAAGATCATGAACTCTTGGAAAGCGATAGGAGCATCTGAGTGAGATCCGCCGTTGATGATGTTCATCATTGGTGTTGGCAAAGTTTTAGCGTTGAATCCGCCTAGGTATTGGTATAAAGGGATATCCAAGTAATCTGCTGCAGCGTGAGCTACTGCGATAGATACTGCCAAGATTGCGTTAGCGCCCAATTTTTCTTTGTTAGGAGTGCCATCTAAGTCGATCATTGTTTTGTCGATAGCTAATTGGTCACGTACGTCGAAACCTAAGATAGCATCAGCAATGATGTCGTTTACGTTCGCTACAGCTTTCAAAACACCTTTTCCAAGGTAACGCGTTTTGTCTTCATCACGTAATTCGATTGCTTCGTGTTCGCCAGTAGAAGCTCCTGATGGAACCATTCCGCGTCCGAAAGCGCCGCTCTCTGTGTAAACTTCAACTTCGATAGTTGGGTTTCCGCGTGAATCTAATACTTCTCTAGCTAAAATATCTGTAATGTATGGCATGGTTTTCTCTCCTTTTAGTTGGCTGAATTACTTGTGTTACCAAGTATCATTTTAGACAATTTTCTTACTTTATGCAATAGCTGAAGCGTTTTGCTTACGCTTTAACGATCAGCGATTCGCCTGTCATTTCTGCTGGTTTTTCTACGTTCAACAAATCAAGCATAGTTGGAGCAACGTCGGCCAATTTGCCGTCGGTGCGCAACGTAACGCCTTCTTTGGTTACGATCACAGGAACCGGTACGGTTGTGTGCGCAGTATGCGGTTGTCCGTCTTCAGTGGACATAGTATCCGCGTTACCGTGGTCAGCGAAGATGATGGCATAGCCACCTTTTGCATGGATAGCGTCAACGACAGCACCCAAGTTCTCATCCACTGCTTCAATCGCTTTGATTGTAGGTTCCAACATACCTGAATGGCCTACCATGTCAGGGTTCGCAAAGTTAAGGATGATGGCGTCGTATTTGTCGTCATTGATCTCCTTCACTAATGCTTCGCCCACTTCATAAGCACTCATTTCAGGTTTCAAATCATAGGTTGCAACTTTCGGTGAAGGGATCAGGATGCGTCCTTCGCCTTCGAAAGGCTCGTGACGTCCGCCGTTCATGAAGAAAGTTACATGCGGATATTTTTCAGTTTCCGCGATACGCAGTTGTGAAAGGTTGTGTTGTGCCAACACTTCACCCAGCACATTCGTCATCGGGATCGGCTTGAAGGCGATATCCGCAATAACTGTGTCTTGGTAAGAAGTCATTGTCACAAATTTCACGTTTGTTGCGCGCTCTTTGCGATCGAAATTCGTCCACTCTTCGTTAGTGAAGGCATTCGACAATTGAATCGCGCGGTCCGGACGGAAGTTGAAGAAAATGATCGCATCATTGTCTTGCAGCGGTCCTACTGGCTTGCCGTCTTTAACGATGACAGTCGGCAGTACGAACTCATCCGTTTTACCGTCTGCATAGCTTGCTTTTACGACATCTTGTGCAGACTCAAACTTCTCGCCTTCGCCGTGTGCGATGGCGTTGTATGCCAATTCAACACGTTCCCAACGGTTGTCACGGTCCATTGCGTAGTAGCGACCGGAAACAGTCGCAATTTCGCCCAGTCCGATCTCTTCCATCGCTTTTTCCACTGTTTCGATGTAGCCTGGTGCAGCGTGCGGATCCACGTCGCGACCATCAAGGAAAGCATGCAGATAAAGTTTTTTGACGCCTTTTTCTTTAGCGCTCTTGATCAAAGCGATGACATGGTTGATGTGACTGTGCACACCACCGTCGGAAAGCAGGCCGAAAAGATGCAAAGCAGAATCATTTTCAGTCGTGTGATCGTAAGCACCGACAAGCGCTTCGTTCGTCAAGAATTCGCCATCTTGGATAGCTTTGTCGATTCTTGTCAAACTTTGGTAGACAACTCGTCCGGCACCAATGTTTGTATGCCCTACTTCAGAATTACCCATTTGGCCTTCAGGAAGTCCTACAGCCAATCCGGAAGCCAGCATCGTTGCATGCGGAAAATTGTTCCAATAACGGTCAAAGTTCGGTTTCTTTGCTAGCTTAACCGCATTGCCCATCATTTCATTTCTCCAGCCGAAACCGTCCAAAATAATTATTGCTACCGGTTTTTTACTCATTATTTAATAGCCTCCAATAATGCTAAGAATGAATCAGGAACCAAACTAGCACCACCGACCAACGCGCCGTCAATATGCTCTTCAGCCATGTATTCTGCAATATTTTCAGGTTTTACGCTGCCGCCGTATTGAACACGGACTTTGTCAGCGACTTCTTGTCCAAAGATTGTAGCAACAGTTGCACGCACTACGCCGCAAGTGTCGTTCGCATCTTGTGCGGAAGAAGATTTACCTGTACCGATTGCCCAGATTGGCTCATAAGCGATAACCAGGTTAGCCACTTGTTCTGCAGTCAGGTTTTTCAGAGCTGCAGTAATTTGTCCTGAAACCCATTCGTTTGTTACGCCTGATTCGCGTTGTTCCAACGTTTCACCACAGCAAACGATAGGTGTCATACCATTGCGCAGAATAGCATGCGCTTTTTTGTTGATGTCTTCATCTGTTTCGTGGAAGTACTCACGTCTTTCAGAGTGTCCGATAATGACGTAGTCGACGCCTAAGTCGCCTAAAGCTTTCGGGCTGATTTCGCCAGTGAAGGCACCCTCTTCTTCAAAGTAACAGTTTTGCGCGGCAACTTTCAAATCAGTTCCCTCTGTAGCTGCTACCATGTTTTCTAAAAATAAAGCCGGTGATCCAATAACAGCTTCTACTTTATCAAAAGCAGGAACCTTAGTTTTTACAGCCTCGATGAATGCTTGTGCTTCCTTAGCTGTTTTGTTCATTTTCCAGTTACCGGCAATAATCGGTTTACGCAATATAATCACTCCTTAAGATAGGTTGCTTATTTGTCAGAAATTGATGCTACACCTGGTAATTCTTTACCTTCAAGGTATTCCAATGACGCTCCGCCACCTGTTGAGATGTGCGTGAAATCATCAGCAAAGCCTAATTGCATAGCAGCTGCAGCAGAGTCTCCGCCACCGATGATTGTTACAGCATCGCTTAATTTAGCGATTGCTTCGCAAACACCGATTGTTCCCTGAGCAAAGTTAGATAATTCGAACACACCCATAGGTCCGTTCCATACGACAGTTTTCGCGCCTTCAAGCTCTTTAGCGAATAATTCTACGGAAGCAGGTCCGATATCCAATGCCATTTGATCAGCAGGGAATTCTTCGTTCTTCGCGATTGTGATTTCCACATCGTTGCCGAATTCGTGAGCCATTTTAGCATCGATAGGCAAGATCAATTTATCGCCAGCGCTCTCCAACAATTCTTTAGCCAATTCCACTTTATCAGCTTCCAGTAAGGATTTACCGATTTCAAGTCCTTGTGCTTTCATGAATGTGTAAGCCATGCCGCCACCGATAAGTACTTTGTCGGCTTTGTTCAACAAGTGTTTGATGACGCCGATTTTGTCGCTGACTTTCGCTCCGCCTAAGATAGCTACGAACGGACGAACAGGCTCATCAACAGCTCCGCCGATGAACTTGATTTCTTTCTCCATCAAGAATCCAGCAGCACTTTCAAGGTTAGAAGCGATTCCGACGTTTGAAGCATGCGCACGGTGAGCCGTACCGAATGCATCGTTTACGAACAGGTCGCCCAGGCTAGCCCAGTATTTGCCCAATTCAGCATCGTTTTTGCTTTCTTTTTTGCCGTCAACATCTTCGAAACGAGTGTTTTCGAATACCAAAACATCTCCATCTTTCAAAGCTGCAACTGCAGCTTCCAAAGCTTCGCCGCGTGTTTCAGGAACGAAAGTGACTTCTTTGCCCAATAATTCAGCCAAACGATCAGCTACAGGCTTCAAGCTCAACTTCGCTTTGTCTTCTTCAGTTTTTACTTTTCCTAAGTGAGAGAAAAGAATGACTTTTGCGTTATTTTCGATCAAGTAGTTGATTGTAGGAAGAGCCTGAACGATACGGTTGTCGTTAGTGATTGCTCCATCTTTCATAGGAACATTGAAATCAGCACGAACCAATACTTTTTTTCCAGCTACATCTAAATCTGTTACAACTTTCTTTGTCATTACGTCGCCTCCTGATATATGTATCTACATAAGAAAAGCGAGGAAGCGCGTTGCCTCCCCGCTTTTGTTATCTTCTACGATTCAGCTTTCATTAAATGAAAGACGTGATCTTATAAGCTAGCAAATTCTACTAAAGTACGTACTAATTGTGAAGCGTAAGACATTTCGTTGTCATACCAAGCAACAGTTTTAACTAATTGTTTGTCTCCAACAGTCATAACTTTAGTTTGTGTAGCATCGAATAAAGAACCGAAGTTGATTCCTACGATATCAGTTGAAACCAACTGATCTTCAGTGTAGCCATAAGATTCGTTAGCAGCAGCTTTCATTGCAGCATTGATTTCTTCAACAGTTACAGCTTTTTCCAATACAGTAACTAATTCAGTCAATGAACCGGTAGGAACTGGAACACGTTGAGCAGCTCCGTCCAATTTGCCTTTCAATTCAGGCAATACGTCACCGATAGCTTTAGCAGCACCAGTTGTGTTAGGAACGATGTTTGCTGCAGCAGCGCGCGCACGACGGAAGTCACCTTTAGGATGTGGAGCATCCAAAGTGTTTTGGTCGCCAGTGTATGCATGGATTGTAGTCATTAAGCCTTCAACGATTCCAAATTCATCGTTCAATACTTTAGCCATTGGAGCTAAGCAGTTAGTTGTGCAAGATGCGCCTGAAACGATAACATCGTCAGCACTCAATTCGTTGTGGTTAACGTTATAAACGATTGTTTTAACGTCGCTACCTGCTGGTGCAGATAAAAGAACACGTTTAGCGCCTGCATCAACGTGAGCTTGAGCGCCTGATTTGCTCATGAAGAAACCAGTACATTCCAATACGAACTCTACGCCAAGTTCTGCCCATGGAAGATCTGCTGGGTTACGTTGTGATAACACTTTGATGTCTTTTCCGTTTACAGTGAAGAATCCGTCATTAACTTCTACATCACCATTGAATCTGCCTTGAGTTGTATCATATTTCAATAAGTGAGCTAACATTTTAGCGTCAGTCAAGTCATTGATTGCTACAACTTCGATTCCTTCTACTTCTTGAATACGGCGGAATGCTAAACGTCCAATACGTCCAAAACCGTTAATACCAACTTTTACTGTCATACTGAGATTTCCTCCTTAGGATAAGTCAAAATTTTTATTTTAAAGGGTTACCCCTTTTAAAATCAGATTAGCTGCGCCCTCATCCGTAATCAGCCATGTTTGATGCGGGGCATATTTCATGAACGCTTTAATAGCCTTGGCTTTCGTGCTTCCCCCTGCAATGGCCATTGCGTACGGGATCTTTTCGATTTCTTCAATCTGAAGCCCGAAGCGGGACAATCGATAGACGATTTCTCCATTTTCATTGAAGTAACAACCAAAGGCTTCACCTACCGCATTATGCGCTTCTAGGGACGAAATCAACCCATGCGACATCCTGCGTCTTTCCATCATTACTTTAGCATTACCGATGCTATATAACAAGCAATTTGCCTTTTTCATGACGGATAAAGTATGTTTGATCGATGGCTCGGATTTCATTGATGCATAAGCTTTTTCGCTCAAGTTATCGGGAACGAAAAGCGCCATGTTCTCACCGCCGACCAATTGCGCCATACGATCGCTGACACTGTTGGCTTGTATCGACATCGATTCGCCTAAACCACCTCGTGTCGGAACAAAAATAAAATTCCTGTTCTGGGACAATTCAGGTGAAAAATGTTCGGCAGCCCGTGCCATTGTACTCCCACCAGCCACAGCAACGATAAATTCGCCTGCCGGCAATAACGCATGCAGTTCTTTGGCGGCTGTTTTTCCGATTTCATCCAGAATGGATGCATCTTCATCGCTGTCACCAGGAACAATCCTACAAAACTGAATGTTCAAATAATCCGCTAAGGCCTTCTCTTTCGCATTCATATTCAGCAATAACCGCATGAATTTTTCCAGGTGACGGAAAACATTTTCGCCTTCCTCGGTCAACTCCATTCCGTTCTTGGAACTCGATAGGAGACCTTGTTTCCGCAAAAAATCTGTCTCAGTCCGCAAAGTCCTTTCTGATAAGGAAACTTTATCGGCCAGGACGCGTCTTCCGACTGGAGCGTACATTTGGATATTACGCATGATATGGTAACGATTTTGAAGGACTGACATAATATCCGGGACTATTTGCTGCAAGACTGAAATAGACTCTTCCATAACAACCCTCTTCATTTGCACGTGGACGCTTTTCGCCCCGCTGCAATCTCAGGCGGTCCTCGTTTATTTCATGTCAGGAGAGATGGAATAAGACTGTAAATATTTTTTTACTTCCGTCTATTCTCCCTCGTCTTTACTTCATCATTTTAACAGTAAACACTAGACGTTTCAAGAGTTTTGATAAATTAATTCAAATTCCTTCAAAAAGGATTCGTTCAACATATCACGAGTAGCCTATAATACGATTGCCTTTCTGATGTACGCTTTCAAAAAACCTTGATACAACAGCCATTCAAAAAGGGTCGTTTTATGTCCCGTCATTGTTTAGCGCTTCGCATCTTTTTACTTATCTTAACCGCTTTTCGTGGCTATTCACCGCATAATTGGTGCAACAAAAATGTCCCACGGTCCGTTTCAATCATTTTCTCCAATATTTCTTCGCGCATCACAGTGACCGGAACCGCCAAATCTTCAGCCAAGCGAGTCACATCGAGCGGCCCCAGTTCTCGGCCTTCCAGGAAAAAGCCTTTCTGCAAGGAACAGATCAATTCTCCCGCCGCAAGCAACATTTCTTTTCTGAATGCCAGCGCCGACCGCAGTTGCTCCCCTTCCGTTTTCTTCGCTGCCAAAAATTGTTGTACGTCTTCATCATCATGCTGCAGCATCTCTTCATAATATTCTTTTTGAAAAACAACAAATGGAGAAGCCCACTCATTGTATTTCACAGTTAGATGCCCATCCAGCAGTTGCAGATAAAGATCCGGTCTCGGCAAAAATAGATTGTCATCGCCGAATGCGGATCCCGGTGTCGGGTCCAACGTTTGGACATACTCGAATACACTTTTCACGTCAGCCAGATCAACTGCCATTTCATCCGCTATTTCTTGCCAGTTTTTATCACTGAAAGCAGTGAAGAAATTTTCCAAGACATAATAGGCGATTTCCGGCGCGTATTCATCCCGCTCCGTCTGCAGCATCAGACATTCCTGCAGATTCCGGGCACCCACACCTGGGGGATCCAATTGGTGCAGAAGCGTCAATGCATCCAACATCTCAATCGGTTCGACGCCCTTCTGTTCCGCGGCTTCATTCAGATTGATGGTGACGTACCCCTCCGGATTGATGAACGCCACCAAGAATAACACCAAATCGCGCAAGGGTGTATCCCGCATATTTGCATAGATTTGTTCCAATAAAAAAGTATCCAACGCCGGCACTTCTTCAGACACTTGATCCATTGCGGAAGCAGTGTCCATAGGGTCGTCCTTATCCGGCTTGTATACAACCGTTTTTTCTTTTACAGCGCTTTCGTCGAACTCTTTATTTATTTTCACTTCGATCAAAGGATTGCCCAACGCTTTTTGTTGAAGATAAGCGAACAACTCCTCGTTGTCGTATCCCACAAGCTTCAGCGATTCCTCTAAGCTTTCCTTATCCATATGCACACTTGATATAACTAACACATCAACCCCTCCTCCCCCTTTTAGAATCATTTTATCACACACAAGCATTTATTGAAATCGTTTTCAGTTAAAGGGATTGGATTTCAATCGCAGCAGGATTGGTGATTCTGTAGTTTAAAGGACGTTCTTCCGACTTAAAGAGACGTCCCAGACAACTCTGGAATTTGAAATTGAATTTCCCCCTTGCCATCTTTCACGCTATAGGTTATAATTTTAATGTTGCTTGTCTCCTTAGTGTAATGGATATCACGTAAGATTCCGGTTCTTGAGATGGGGGTTCGATTCCCTCAGGAGACGTATTATTTTATTGATGCATCAACGTTCCCAGCATTTGGATGCAAAGCAAATGCAAAAAATCTCCTTTCCCCCGCGGAAGAGGAGATTTTTTTATTCGATTTTTTATTCACCCTGAATACAATCCGCATTTCTGCTATCTATTTTTGGACATTTGCTGACTGAAACGATATGATTGACTAAGGTATATTTCACCAGAAATCGTCAGACTTATGGACAAACATTACAATTGACCTTTCCTGACCAATGAGTTAAAATAAACCATGTAAAGAAAAACTGTTCATTCAAAACGAACGAGGAGGAAACATATATGAACTTAATCCCTACAGTAATCGAACAATCATCCCGTGGTGAACGTGCATATGATATTTATTCCCGTCTTCTGAAGGACCGCATCATCATGTTGAGCGGCCCTATCGACGATAATACGGCGAACTCAGTCATCGCGCAATTGCTATTCTTGGATGCCCAAGATTCCGAAAAAGATATCTATATCTACATCAACTCTCCAGGCGGCAGCGTGTCTGCCGGACTGGCCATCTACGATACAATGAACTTCATCAAGGCGGACGTTCAAACAATCGCTATGGGTATGGCAGCTTCGATGGGCAGCTTCTTGTTGACTGCCGGCGAGAAAGGCAAACGTTTTGCGTTGCCGAATGCTGAAATCATGATCCACCAGCCTCTTGGCGGTGCACAAGGTCAAGCAACCGAAATTGAAATCGCAGCCCGCCATATCCTGCAGACACGCGAACGCCTGAATAAAATTTTGGCTGAACGCACAGGACAACCGATGGAAGTCATCGAACGCGATACCGACCGCGATAACTACATGACTGCTCAGCAAGCGAAAGATTACGGCTTGATTGACGAAGTCATGGTCAACTCAAAATCATTGAAATAAAAATATGCGACAAAAGCGAGGACGACCAGCAGAAGGATGCTGGCCGTCCTCGTTTTTATATGGCTGATTTTGTGGAGCATGGGTAGAAAGATTTGACCTTTTTCATTGGCACAACAGCGGATACGAGTTCGCAGCTCCGGTGAGGCGCCCGCTTACCGGCGGAGACCGATTGATATCGGTGCAAACTCCAGCGAGGCCATCCTTTCAGGAGTTCGCTCATCTAATTGCGTCTGTGCTCCGGCGAAGCCTTCGCTCACCGGAGCACAGCAAATGAAGAACAAAGAAATAATCCGAAACCCCACCCGCTCGCACCTATTCAGGAAAAAAATCAAAAAAGGGCAGACGGAACGCAATCGTTCCTGTCTGCCCTTCTTATTTCCTTAACGGATATAATCAAAGATATGTTCCCAGGTCTGCTTGCTGAAGACAAGGGCTGGATTGCCGTCACCCAGAACACCGTATCCGACCATCAATCCGGCTCCGAAGAGAATGAAAGCCATCAACATGAATATCAAAACCCACATCACCGTTGACAGTACAGGTTTGAAATCAAATTTCAAAGCGATCACCTATCTTCCTTTTTTTATTTTTGTTTTTTGGATCAGTCGCGCCAACAAACCGAAAAGTCCGCTGGACGGACGATTCTTTTGATCGATGTTGTTCAGTAGGATACCCGTTCCCAAAGCAACTGCATCCAATGGTTTTTCAGCAGCAAATACCGGAACTTTCAACTCGCTCGAGAAGAGTTTCTCGATTCCGCTGATCAAAGCACCCCCACCTGTCAACACGATTCCGGTATTGATGATGTCGGCAGCCAGCTCAGGAGGCGTCATTTCCAAAACTTCCTTCGCTTGCTCCACGACCAGAACCAAAGTCTCGTGCATCGCTTCATATACTTCTTTCGAAGTGATGTAAATAGTGCGCGGCAGTCCCGTCACCATGTCACGGCCACGGATTTCCATCTTCTCTTCCTTCTCAGGCTCCAAAGCGGTTCCGATCGTTATTTTGATTTTTTCAGCAGTCCGTTCACCGATCAACAATTTGTGTTCTCGTTTGACGAAATTCATGATGTCGGCATCCAGTTTATCACCGGCTGTTTTGATCGAGCTGCTCGTTACGATACCGCCCAAAGACAATACTGCGATATCACTCGTTCCGCCACCCATATCGATGACCATATTACCGTTCGGCTGAAAAATATCAAGCCCGGCTCCGACAGCAGCAACTTTCGGTTCTTCCTCCAGATACACATTCTTGCCGCCACTCTTTTCTGCGGCTTGGATGATCGCTTTTTGTTCAATCGTAGTGATGTTCGTCGGACAACAGATCAAAATGTTCGGCTTAGTCAAAAAACCCTTCACATTCAAGCGATCAATAAAGTGGGTCAGCATTGCTTCTGTGATGTCAAAGTCTGCGATAACGCCGCCTTTCAGCGGACGGATGACTCTGATGCTTGCCGGCGTACGCCCAACCATCATATAAGCTTCTTCCCCAACTGCTAAAACTTTTCCGGTTTTTGTGTCTACTGCGACAACGGAAGGCTCGTTCAAGACGATACCTTTCCCCTTAACGTGAATCAGTACATTTGCTGTACCTAAATCGATTCCTATATCTCTGGCCACGTTGTTCCCCTCTCAAACATTCATCATTTAGCGATAGCTATCTTGCGGACGACAGTTGTCCGACTTATTTTACGAAAAGTGCTTCAACTTCCGCATCGCTGAAAACATTTTTTTCATCTTCGGTTACACGTTCAACATCAGCACCCAAAGCCTGCAGCTTTTTATCGAATTCGTAATAACCACGGTCCAAATGCGACAGATTCGTGACGCGTGTATAGCCTTTGGAAACAAGGCCAGCAATAATCAAAGCAGCTGCCGCTCGCAGATCCGATGCGGCTACTTCAGCGCCTTGCAGATCAGTATTGCCATGAATCAGGACCGTCTGCCCTTCGACTTTGAAATCAGCATTCATACGGCGCATCTCTTCCAAATGCATAAAACGGTTTTCGAATACCGTTTCGGTCATCGTGCTGGTTCCTTGGGATACTAATTGCGCAATCGTCATTTGTGCCTGCATGTCGGTAGGAAACCCTGGATGTGGCATCGTTTTGACATCGGTCGCTTTCAAAGAACGTGGACCGATGACACGCAGACCATTTTCTTCTTCCTGGAAAGCAACGTGCATTTCCTTCAGTTTCGAAATCAGCGGCTTGTTATGATCGGCAATCGCATCTTCGATAAAAACATTCCCGTTCGTGACTGCTGCTGCAATCATGAATGTTCCTGCTTCAATTCGGTCCGGGATGATCGAATGTTCTGTTGCCTTCATGGACGAAACGCCTTCGATACGGATTGTTTCTGTTCCGGCTCCGACCACTTTCGCGCCCATACGGTTCAGGAAATTAGCCAAATCGACGATTTCAGGTTCGCGTGCGACGTTTTCGATGATGGTGGTCCCTTCCGCCAAAGTAGCGCCCATCATGATGTTCTGAGTAGCACCGACACTCGGGAAGTCCAAATAGATGCGTGCACCGACCAATCTGTCGACTTTCGCTTCAACAAAACCGTTCTCGATTTTGATGTCAGCTCCCATTGCTTCGAAACCTTTCAAGTGAAGGTCGATAGGTCGTGTTCCGATGGCACAGCCACCAGGTAAAGCGATACGCGCGTGACCCAGACGTGCTAATAGCGGACCCATAACGACGATTGACGCACGCATTTTGCTGACATAAGCAAAGGGCGCTTCAAAATTGATGTCGTTTGATGCATCCGCTAAGATGGTGTTGTTTTTTTCTTGAAATTCAACGCCGACATTCAGATGTTTCAGAACATTATTCATTGTGAAAACATCAGACAGTATCGGAACGTTCGTCAATACAGATTGCCCTTCGCTTGCCAAAAGTGTAGCAGCCAAAATCGGCAAAACTGCGTTTTTTGCGCCTTCAACTTTAACTGTTCCTTCAAGACGGTTACCGCCGCGAACAATTATTTTTTCCATTAAAAATCCCTCCGAAAGTCAATTGTGATCTCATTTGTATGTTTGTATGCAACTACTGTAAAAATGGAACTCTGATCTGCCTTTACAGGCACATTCTATTGTGCAACTGTGAGCGGGATCATGAGAACAGTAAGTAACTGATATTACGCGAGGTTGTCACCAACTCAAGCAGAAACGTACTTACCGTAAAGCCTAAAGCAATCGACAGAAAGAAATAGAGCACCCTTGCTTCGCGTATGTGTCCCTTTCTGATCCATTTCTCCAGTCTGATGGCTTTTAACGACCAAAAAGAAATGAAAATGAATATCATATGGGATAGCAATACTATTATACCGTTAAACAGCGTTAAGTCCAAGTGACGCACTCCTCCCATATTCTCAAACTATACTAACATAAATATTTTGAAAAAAAAACCAACAAGCTGTTTTTTGTCAGACTATCGCCTAAGAATTTACTAAGAAAATCGTTTACATTCATATTCTTTATCAGGTATAATAATATGTTACAATACATCGAAATGAAATTGCGGGCTATTTCTGCAGATAATCTATGCATATTATCCGCTTCACTAATTAAATGTCAGGAAATAAACGGAATCAAAAAAAGAGGCCAACGATGGCCTCTTTTTTTCAATTGGATCTATTTTTCGAAACACCGATACGGTTGATCGCTTTCGATAACGAAATCTTCGCGCGCTGGAATTCTTTTTCATTTTTGAAATCACGCGCTTCTGCCATCCGTTTTTCGGCGCGTTCTTTCGCGACTTCCGCACGGTCGATATCGATGTCGCGTGCGCGTTCCGCGCTGTTGGCAATGATGTTCACCACATTATCACGCACTTCCATGATGCCGCCATTGACGGCAATATGGTTCTGCGCCAATTCATCGGTCACACGCGTTACAATCAGGTCAGCAATCGCCAGAGGAACAATGATCGGGGTATGGTTTGGCATGATCGTAATGCCGCCATCCGTTGTCGTTGCGGTCACCGCCTTAGCACGATGCTGAAAAGCGATACCATCAGGCGTCACCACATTCACTTGCAGGTATGCCATCTCATTCCCCTCCTTTGTAGCCTAGTTCTTTCGCTTTTTTCAGAACTTCTTCTATCGTACCGACGTTGCGGAAAGCTTCTTCCGGCACTCCGTCGTATTTACCTTCAACAATCCCTTTGAAGCCACGGACAGTTTCCGCTACAGGGACGTACGATCCCGGTACTCCGGTAAACGCTTCGGCTACGTGGAAGTTTTGGGACAAGAAGAATTGGATTCGTCTTGCGCGGTTAACAGTAATTTTTTCAGAATCGGACAGTTCATCCATCCCAAGGATAGCGATGATATCCTGCAGTTCACGATAACGTTGCAGAATGCGTTGTACTTTGGTGGCCACTTCGTAATGTTCATCTCCGACGATTTCCGGAGATAACGCGCTGGAAGAGGAAGCCAATGGATCAACGGCAGGATAAATCCCTTGTTCCGTCAGTTTACGCTCCAAGTTCGTTGTTGCATCCAAATGGGCGAATGTTGTTGCAGGAGCCGGATCGGTATAGTCATCCGCTGGCACATAGATCGCTTGAATCGAAGTGATTGAACCATCTTTAGTGGAACTGATTCGTTCCTGCAGTTGGCCCATCTCAGTTGCTAACGTCGGCTGATAGCCTACTGCTGAAGGCATCCGGCCCAATAGTGCGGAAACTTCTGAACCAGCTTGAGTAAACCGGTAGATGTTATCGATGAACAACAGCACATCCTGTTTTTCTTCATCACGGAAATGTTCTGCCATCGTCAAACCGGACAAGGCGACGCGCATACGTGCACCTGGTGGCTCGTTCATCTGACCGAATACCATGGCTGTCTTTTTGCCGACTCCAGATTCTTGCATTTCGTGATAGAGGTCGTTTCCTTCACGCGTACGCTCGCCGACACCCGTGAATACAGATATGCCGCCATGCTGTTCCGCTACGTTGTGGATCAATTCTTGAATCAGGACCGTCTTTCCGACACCGGCCCCACCGAAAAGCCCGATTTTTCCGCCTTTCAGATAAGGAGCCAGTAAATCGATGACCTTGATGCCTGTTTCCAGGATTTCAAAGTTACTGCTCAACTGATCAAACGTCGGTGCTTTTCTATGAATGGACTCACGACGGAAATCATCAGGAACAGCTCCCTTCAAATCGATGGCTTCACCCAAAACATTGAACACACGGCCAAGGGTGCCTAAACCAACTGGTACTTTGATGGGCGCACCGGTATCAACAACAGTCAAGCCCCTTTGCAGGCCATCTGTCGATTCCATCGCGATTGCGCGAACCACACCATTTCCCAATTCAAGTGAAACCTCCAAAACGATGGTTTCCCCTTCTTCATTACTTCCAGCTGCGGCTGCCTTATGCACAATAAGCGCATTACGGATGTCCGGCACACCTTCTTCCAATGGGAAGCCAACGTCGACTACCGGCCCGATTACTTGTACAATATGACCTTTTTTCATGCCTTTTCCTCCCATTTTCTAATCTTCCAGAGCAGAAGCTCCACCGACGATTTCGGTGATTTCTTGCGTGATTGCAGTCTGTCTCACTCGGTTGTACTGAATCGTCATATCATTGATCATATTGGTCGCATTATCAGTAGCACTCTTCATGGCCGTCATGCGGGAAGCATGCTCGGATGATTTAGCATCGATAATGGCACCGTAAATCAAACTTTCCGCATATTGCGGCAGTAATATTTCTAATATTTCTTCTTTGTTCGGTTCAAATAGATAATCGACTTCGTAACCAACCGCTTCTTGGGAATCCAAGTCCGTCAACGGCAGCATTTTTTCAGCTCGATATTCTGAAATCAGAGCGTTGACATGATGTTTGTAACAAACGTACAACTCATCAAAAACCCCATCACGATAAAGTTGGATTGCCTTAACTACGATATCGCTGACTTCCGTGAAACTTGGTTGGTCATTCAGGTCCCTGATTTCGAATGCGACTTCGATCCCACTTTTTCTGAGATCATCAGCCACAGCTCCACCGACCGACAGCACAACAAACTCATCGTTCGAAGCGTGGTCGACCGTAAGCATATCTTTTGTCGCTTTCAGGATCGAACTGTTGTATCCTCCGGCTAAGCCTTTATCTGAGGAAATGATCAGATAGCCCGTTTTGCGGACCGGCCGTTCGATCAGCATATCGTGAAAATCGACAAGAACCTGATCGCTCGCCGACACATGACCATGCTCTTCAAGCAAAGATAATTGCGTGCTGGCAATATGTGTTACGATTTCGCGTATTTTTGCTGCATAAAGCTGATATCCCCGCACCTTTTGTTCGGCGCGGATCAGTTTGGAGGCAGATACCATTTGCATGGCGCTTGTTATTTGACTTGTCTTCTTTGTGGAAGCAATGCGTTTCCGGATGTCTATTAAAGACTCTGCCATATTATCACCTCAATATTATCTGTTCATGCTGACCCTTCTACTCGACGTGCGGAATGAAGATTCCCGCGAATGCTTTCAGCGCTTCATCCAAGTCTTCCGTAGGTGGTAAGTCTTTTGTCTCCTTGATGATGGAGAACAGATTCGGATAAGACATTTTGACGAATTTGAACAGTTCAGACTCGTATCGTTCGATATCCTGCACCGGAATCGAATCAATAAATCCGTGGGTCAATGCATAGAGAATGAGAACTTGTTTTTCGACATCCAAGGTCTTGTGAGAGTCCTGCTTCAGTATTTCCACGGTTCTACGGCCGCGGCTAAGACGTTTTTGCGTGGAAACATCCAAGTCCGAACCGAACTGGGTGAATGCTTCCAGCTCGCGATAGCTGGCTAAATCGATACGTAATGTACCGGATACTTTTTTCATGGCTTTGATTTGAGCAGATCCTCCGACACGGGAAACGGAGAGACCCGCAGATAGAGCCGGACGGATTCCTGAGAAGAACAGATCGCTTTCCAGGAAAATCTGACCATCCGTGATGGAGATGACGTTCGTCGGAATATAAGCGGAGATATCCCCGGCTTGTGTTTCAACAATCGGCAAGGAGGTGATGGAGCCACCGCCCAATTCATCGTTCAATTTTGCTGAACGTTCCAACAAACGGGAATGCAAGTAGAAGACATCCCCTGGATACGCCTCGCGGCCTGGCGGACGACGCAAAAGCAAGGACATTTCACGGTAAGCAGCCGCCTGTTTGGAAAGATCATCATAAACGATAAGAACGTGCTTGCCGTTGTGCATGAACTCTTCCGCCATTGCGGTAGCGGCGTAAGGTGCGATATAGAGCATCGGCGCAGATTGTGAAGCACTTGCGGTCACGACAATCGTATAGTCCATTGCATGATGCTTCTTCAACGTTTCCGTCATATTGCGGACTGTCGATTCCTTTTGCCCGATGGCGACATAGATACAGATAACATCTTTTCCGCGTTGATTCAGAATTGCATCGATTGCAATACTGGTTTTCCCGGTTTTGCGGTCACCGATGATCAGCTCGCGTTGGCCTCGACCGATCGGAACCAAAGCATCCAATGCTTTTAGACCGGTCTGAAGAGGTTGTCTGACGGATTGACGATCCATAACGCCTGGTGCTGCATTTTCAACGGGTCTTGTGCCGGTGGTTTCGATGCTGCCTAAGCCATCCACCGGGCTGCCTAATGCATCCACAACGCGCCCGATCAAAGCATCACCGACCGGTACTTCCATGATTTTGCCTGTACGTTTGACGATATCGCCCTCATGGATATTTTCATAAGTTCCAAAAATGATGATACCGACATCGGTCATCTCCAGGTTTTGGGCCATACCGATGGAACCGTTGGAGAATTCCAGCAATTCACCGGACATTACGTTCTCCAAACCTTTCGCGCGGGCGATTCCATCACCGATGTAGGTAACTTTTCCAATTTCTTCAAACTCTGATACAGATTGAAAAGTGTTGATCCTATTTTTGATCAATGAACTCAAATCTTCGTTTTCAGTAGCCATATTATTCACCTCTTCAACCCTATTAATCTGTTAGGATATGTCTCTTCATTTCTTTCAACTTCGTAGCGATGGTATTGTCGAAATAATGGTTTTCCGACTCCAACCGGACGCCGCCAATCACAGTGGGATCGACCACCTCTTTCACAAAGAAGGTCGCTTCCCCGATTCTTTTTTCCATTTTGTTCATGATGCGCATTTTTTGTTCCGCTGTTAAAGGAACCGCAGAAGTCAACTTCACATTCACGAGTACTTTTTTATTTTCATACAGCTCATTGAACGCTTTGATGGAAGCCAAGATACCTTCGTTATCAAGATTATCTTGGAGTCCCTCTAGAAACCGAAGCGTATCAGGAGCAAGATACTTCACAGCCAAATCAAGATTTGGCTGCTCTCCTGCATCTGAATCTGCATGATTGAAGGCTTCTTTCAACTGCGAAAGATCAAGATAGAGTCTGTCCGCAGTCTTCGAGTCAGTCAGGCGGTTATAGTAGGCTTGTACATAGGCTTCTACAGTTGTGATTGCTTTGCCGTCCTTAACCATATCAATCATCCAGCCCTTCAATGAAAGCTTCAATCAATGTTTGTTGGTCTGCTTGCTTGATTTCCTTGCCGAGGATCTTTTCAGCGATTTCTACTGATATGACTCCGATTTCGGCACGCAAACCTTCAAGAGCCTGTTTTCTTTCGAGTTCCAGCTCTTTTTGGGTCACTTGTTTGATCCGTAATGCATCTTCTTTTGCTTCTTTAATGATGTTCTTTTGTATTTCATTGCCTTCCGCTTGAGCCCTGTTCAAAATATCGCTCGCTGTAGTTCTGACTTCTATCAATTGCGCATCGACTTCCGCATGTTTCTTCTCGGCATTCTCACGCGCAGCTGCCGCTTTATCAATATTTGCATGTATCATTTCTTCACGATCCGTTAAGATCTTCATCAAAGGCTGCCATGCGAATTTTTTGATAAGAGCCATCAATATCAGAAATGACAGTAGCGTAACAATCGTATCACCTAATGCGGTAATCTCTCCCAATACGAGATTGGCTGTCATTCTCATCCCTCCTGTAGTTATCGGTCTTGCTGGTCCCTATTATTGGAAAATCAGTAAGAAAGCTATAACTACCGCCATGATGGGAACAGCTTCGATCAAACCGACACCGATGAACATCAAAGTCTGTAATCTGCTTTGCAATTCTGGTTGTCTTGCGATCGCTTCGATTGTAGTAGAAATAACCTTTCCATTTCCTAATGATGCTCCGATGGCCGCGCCGGCAACCGCAATAGCAGCTCCTATAAAGTTCATAATAATAATCTCCTTTTTCTCATATATTAATACATACTTATTAAGCTCATGGATCAGCAGTTTTATTCCGCTTCGATCTTATGGGCGAGGTAAACCATAGTCAACGTAGTGAAGACGAAAGCTTGGATGGATCCGATAAAGATGGAAAATCCTTGCCAAACCATTTGGAGAGGAATCCCAACCACCCAAGTCAATAAGCCATATGAATTCGCTAATGAAGCAATCAACCCCAACAAAATTTCACCAGCATAAATATTTCCGTAAAGACGCAACGCCAATGTCAATGTATTCGTGAATTCCTCCAAAAGTTTGATCGGCATGAGCGGTGCGACCGGACGAATATAACTGTTCATGAAATATTCCTTGAACCCATTTTCTTTAATACCGAAATAATGCGTCAGCAAAATCACCATTAACGCTAAGCCTAATGTGACGATCGGACTGGCTGTCGGACTCTTCCAATAGGAATGGCCATCGATGTTCAAAATGAACACAAGTCCTAACATATTGGCAACCCATACAAATAGGAACAAAGTGAATCCCAACAAGTGGAATTGTTGCCCAACTTTCCAATGAAGCGAGCTGGAAATCATGTTCCGGATAAAGTCAACCAAATATTCAATAGCCAATTGGCTTTTGGATGTTGGCCTCACCGCCAGTTTCCGGGTAGCAATAAAACAAAATAAAAAAACAATGATGCACGTCGCCAATACACTTATGATGATATTCAAACTGAAACCCAATCCCATAAAATGGATGACTTTAGATTCAGCTTCCAATATTTTCACCTCTTTTCAATACAAATAAAAAAAACAGCTATGCCAAACCTAGTCCACGCTACATTATTTTAAAAGACATTCGTAAAAGTAGACAACTAATTCAGCTGGACCTCCCATACTCTAGTCACAATAAGTGGCTATTTCATAAGTTTCTTTGCACATCTGTTCAACATCGCTAATCATAACACCAAGTTTATCGAAATTCAAAGTAAATCTACATATTATAAGTATATTTTCGGTTTTTTTATGAAAATGATGAAAAGATACCGCCTTCACACCCAAAGATACTCGAAGTGTAAATATAATTATAGGATTCTGAAAATCCGAAAATTAACGCTAAAGTGATTTTACAGGGGAAATAAAAGCAACTTTATTGCTCCTAACGCTATGTTTGAAAACCTTCGATACTGTAGCCTTATCCAATTAAAGTATAACAAACTTAACTTGAACAATAAAAATGAGCCAGAAACCCTCTTTGGATTTCTGGCTCAGCTCTTTGTTTTCATTTTTCAATATGATGTAAATCGGAAGGACGTTATCATTATAATATTGATGTTTTGACATTTACGGACACATTTGCCTGAACGTCTTTTTGAACCATTATTTTGTGCCGAACAGTCGGTCACCAGCATCTCCCAAACCAGGAAGGATGTAGCTGTTTTCGTCCAATCTTTCGTCCAACGAAGCTGCATAGATATCCACATCCGGATAAGCTGCATGCAACGCGTCCACTCCTTCAGGAGCTGCCACAAGACAAATGAATTTCATGGCTGATGGCGATGCGCCTCTCTTTTCCAAAGCTTCAATAGCTGCGATAGCTGATCCGCCTGTAGCCAGCATTGGATCAACGATGAATAATTGACGTTCCTGGATATCAGTCGGCAATTTGACGAAATACTCAACCGGTTCCAAGGTTTCGTGGTCACGGTACATTCCGATATGACCAACTTTTGCTGCCGGCAACATCGCCAAGAAACCATCGACCATCCCTAATCCTGCACGCAAAATTGGAATGATGGCAACTTTTTTACCTGACAATGTTTTTTGAGTCGTTTTTACCAATGGCGTTTCGATCTCGATGTCTTCCAAAGGCATGTCCCTTGTTACTTCATAAGCCATCAACATGGCGATTTCACTTACTACTTCACGAAATACTTTTGTTCCGCACTCTTTCTCGCGGATAATTGTTAATTTGTGTTGAATCAACGGATGATTCATTACATGGAATTCTCCCATATACTTTTGCCCCACTTTCGTTTTTTTGCTCAGTCTATTGTAATTGAAAACCGATACAAATACCAGAAATAAAACAATGAGAAAAACCTAAAAGAGCTGCCTCATTGGGAGACAGCTCTTAATAATCTATTTAAGCTTCTGTTGAAACTGGTTTTTTGTGCAATGGGAACGCTTTTGTGATGGCATGGACCGCCGCACGGATTTCATCCAATTTTGCTTCATCCGTGTGGTTTTGGATCGTTTCCACAATCAATTCAGCAATCTTACGAGCTTCCGCTTCCTTAAGGCCTCTAGTTGTGATGGCAGGAGTGCCGATACGGATGCCGCTGGCTTTGTTTGCGCCCAGCGTTTCAAAAGGAATCGTGTTTTTGTTGACAGTGATTTCAACGGTATCCAACAGTTTTTCTACTTGTTTTCCGTTCAAACCGCTGCTGGTAACATCCAACAGCAACAAGTGGTTATCGGTTCCGCCGCTGATGACGCGCAAGTCGGATGCATTAAAAACATCAGCCATTGCTTGGGCATTTTTGATGACTTGCCCGATGTATTCAGTGTACTCTGGTGTTGCAGCTTCGAAGAAGGATACCGCTTTAGCAGCGACAACGTGCTCAAGAGGTCCGCCTTGGATTCCAGGGAAGACAGCACTGTTCAACTTTTTGCCGAATTCTTCTTTTGCCAAGATGACGCCTCCACGAGGACCGCGAAGTGTTTTATGTGTCGTCGTAGTTACGATGTGGGCATATTCAACCGGATTTTGGTGATGTCCTGTTGCACAAAGTCCTGCGATATGAGCCATATCCACCATCAGATAAGCACCGACTTCATCGGCGATTTCTCTAAAACGTTTGAAATCGATTGCGCGCGGATAAGCGCTGGCACCGGCAACAATCAATTTTGGTTGTTCTTTCAAAGCGATCTCTCTGACTGTGTCATAGTTGATCGTTTCGGATTCTTTTTCTACGCCGTAAGCCACGAACTCATAAGTCTGACCGCTGAAATTCACAGACGCACCATGAGTCAAATGTCCCCCGTGACTCAAGTCCATCCCCAAAATCTTATCGCCGGGCTGGACCAAAACACGATAAGCAGCCATGTTCGCTTGTGAACCGGAATGTGGTTGTACATTGGCATATTCCGCACCGAAGATTGCTTTGATGCGATCGATGGCCAAGTTTTCGATGACATCGATAAATTCGCAACCGCCATAATAACGACGACCAGGGTAGCCTTCAGCATATTTATTTGTCAAGATGCTGCCTTGCGCTCTCATAACATCTTCAGATACAAAGTTTTCGGAAGCAATCAGTTCGATCCCGTTCTCTTGTCTTTCGCGTTCTTTATCAATTGCTGCAAATAATTCTTTATCCATGTTTGCACCCTTCCATCACATTATTCCAAAATTTAAATCAATTAAAAAATGTAAGTTGAGTATAGCATAAATTTTCAGGAAATAAAGCATATAAGCTCCTGGAATTGAATATTTTTTACAAAAAGTAAGCTAAAGACGGATAATAGGCGATAATTCTGGCTATTTTTTCGGATATTTCGCTGAAGCCGCTTTTTCCATACGATTCATGAATGCCTTGCCGAGGCCATTCGGATCGTAGGCTTCTGCCAAAATCACATCGACAGGCTGCTCATCAAGATACCTCAGCCCCGCATATAGGCGTTGCGATGCCACCGTCACATCCGCCTTCGGTCCTAATGAGAAAGTAGCGCGCGCTGCTTCCTTATGCGCAGTCAGCTTTTCTTCGGAAGCCAAAATACCGATTTCTTTGCCTTGATCGTGACACTCCTCGATGGCGGCTTTCCAATCGGCAGTCGTTCCATCAATCAGGATGACCGGTTGAGTAGGAGAATAGTGTTGGTACTTCATTCCTGGCGCTTTCGGAGCCTCTGTCTCGTTTGCTGTCCCGGCATTTGCTGCCAGTTTGCCGATGACCGGCTCCAACTGCGCTTCCGTGATGGCACCCGGACGCAAAATGATGGGTCCGACTGCGTTAGTCAAATCCAAAACGGTTGATTCCAAACCAATTTGCGTCTCTCCTCCATCGAGGATGCCGGCAATTTTGCCTGAAAGATCGTGCAGCACATGCTGGGCAGTCGTCGGACTCGGTTTGCCTGAAGTATTTGCGCTCGGTCCAACCAAGGGAAAACCGGTTTTTCTGATCAATTCCAGCGTCTGTTCTTGGTCCGGCATCCGCAGCGCGACTGTATTGTGCCCTGCAGTGACGGTCGGTGCAAATATCCCTTCCTTCATCGGAAAAATCAAAGTCAGAGGACCTGGCCAAAAAGCCTCCATCAAAATTTCTGCCTGTTGCGGAACAAAGGCCACATATTTCGCAATCTCGCGATCGGATACATGAACGATCAAGGGGTTATCACTGGGTCTTCCTTTCACTTTGTATACATTTTTTACGGCTTCATCATTTGATGCAATGGCGCCTAGGCCGTAGACAGTCTCGGTCGGGAAAGCAATCAAGTCTCCGGCTTTCAACAGCTCGGCTGCCTCATCGATTGTTGAGGCGTCGTATATTTTTGTTTCCATAATACTGTATGCTCCTTTCTCAATGTTTTGGCTGGCGAAGACGCTGATCAGGTAAAAAAATAGCCGGGGCAATTGCCCGCAGCCATTTTTTGCCCATGGATATCAGGCGACTCTTTTCATCTTATACACAATAAACCTGATGGCTAGCTTCACGGTTCATCCCTTCGGAAAGAACAAAGAAACCTGTTCAGCTTTTCTTATTTTACTATCAGCATGCGGTCGAGACCGGACAGATCCTTTTCGATCGTGACGGTTTTATCCGGGAAAGCTTTTTTGTAGAGTTCCAACAATTTTTCACCTTGGTTGAAGCCGATTTCCATGAATAGGCATCCGTCCGTTTTCAAATGGAACGGCAGCGTGAAGGCCATCTTTTGGTATAGATCCAATCCGTCATGATCAGCAAACAACGCCGAATGTGGTTCGTACTCCAAAACAGAACTGTCCATCAGGCTAATTTCATCTTCGCTGATGTAGGGAGGATTGCTGAGGATGCAGTCGAACGTTTCCAGTTGTACCGGCTCCAGCAGATCCCCTTGCAGGAAGCGGATCTGCGCATCCAGTTGATCCGCGTTCTCCTCAGCAACGACCAGGGCTTCTTGAGAAAGATCAGTGGCGGTCACTTCATCCTGCGGACGTTGCTTTTTCATCGCAATGGCGATAGCTCCGGATCCCGTCCCGATGTCCAGGACCTTCTGGGGACCTTTCCCCTCCAGGCATTTCAAAGCCCGCTGCACAAGCTCCTCCGTTTCCGGACGTGGAATCAATGTAGCTTCCGTGACTTTCAAAGGGTATCCGTAAAACCATTCGACACCTACGATATATTGTATCGGTTTGCCCGAAACATACTCTTTGATGTCACTGAAATACTGCTTGTATTCCTGATCCGTGATCGGGTCGGCAAAACGCATCAACAGATCCGTCTTTGTCCAGCCTAAACGATCCAAAAGTAATCTTTCAGCGGCCAACGGACTTTTTTCATGCTGTTCCAAAAAAAGCGCACCATTCTGCAAAGCTTGCTGGTAACTGAGCTCGTTAGATTGATCCATTGTTCAGGGACTCCAATTTTTGCGTCTGATCGGCCATTATCAACGCATCGATGACTTCGTCCAGCTTTCCGCTCAAAATCGTATCCAATTTTTGCAGGGTCAAGCCGATCCGGTGATCCGTAACGCGGTTTTGCGGAAAGTTGTAGGTACGGATCCGTTCAGAACGATCACCCGTCCCGACTGCGGATTTACGCGTTGCATCATATTCGGATTGTGCTTCCGAAGAGATTTTGTCATATACACGCGTACGCAAAATTTTCATCGCTTTCTCGCGGTTTTTGATTTGGGAACGTTCGTCCTGCATCGCAACGGCAATGCCTGTCGGTAAGTGGGTCAAACGGACAGCCGATGCAGTCTTGTTGACATGCTGCCCGCCGGCTCCGCTGGCATGGTAGATATCTGTGCGGATATCTTTATCTTCGATGTTCAATTCAACATCTTCCGCTTCCGGCATGACGACTACGGTAGCAGTTGACGTATGCACACGCCCTTGTGATTCTGTTTCCGGAACACGTTGGACACGGTGCGCGCCACTCTCATATTTCAGTTTGGAGTAAGCTCCTTGGCCGCTGATCATCAGGATGATTTCTTTGTAACCACCGATGCCGGTGATATTCGCGTCCATGACCTCGACTCTCCACCCTTGGCTTTCTGCAAATTTGCTGTACATCGTGAATAACGTACCCGCGAACAGTGCAGCTTCATCCCCTCCGGCAGCCCCTCGGATTTCCATGATGATGTTTTTGTCATCGTTCGGATCGCTAGGCAACAACAAGACTTTAATGCGCTCCTCAAGTTCCGTTTTTTCTTTCTTCAAGTCGCTCAATTCTTCTTTAGCCATAGCCGCCATATCATCGTCCAAATTTTCCGACAACATCTCTTCGGTATCGGCTATTTCGCCTTCCACTTCTTTGTAACGCTTGAAGGTCGCAACTTTCTCCCTCAGCCCTGCTTCTTCTTTAGTTAATTCCAGGAATCGTTTTGTATCAGAAAGAACTTCCGGATCGCTCAACAATTCGGAAAGTTCTTCATAACGGATAATGAATGCATCTAATTGATCATACATAACTTTTTCAAACCCCTCTTTTTTTGTTTCTGATTATTTGTTTTAGGCCAATGGCGGATGATGGTAATGATTGCGACAGACGGGAAGATAGGATTCATTTCCGCCGATCTGGATTTGTTCACCTGCATATACTGGTTTTCCATCCACGACACGCATATTCATGATTGCTTTTTTATGACAATACCAGCAGATGGTTTTTATCTCTTCTATCTTATCCGCGTAAAGCAACAGATATTTCGAGCCTGCAAACAATTCGTTCTGAAAATCATTCTTCAATCCGAACGCCATCACCGGAATCGCCAGTTCGTCGACGATGCGCGCCAGTTGGATGACATGCGCCTTGGACAGGAATTGGGATTCATCTATCAAGATACAAGCGGGTCTTTTCGGATTTTTGGCGACTTCCAAGAATATATCCATATCATCTGCAATCTGGATAGCTTCGCGCTTCAATCCGTTCCGACTAGAAACATATCCGATACCATCACGATCATCAAGCGCGCTTGTGAAAATCATTACCGACTTGTTCTGCTCTTCATAATTATAGGCGACCTTCAGGATCTCGATCGATTTCCCGCTGTTCATCGCCCCGTATTTAAAAAATAACTGTGCCATCATGTCCACCTTTCAAACAGCCTCTTGCCTACTTTTCATCCATCGATCGGAATTCCTTGCAAAAAGAAAGGATGCACTTATGTCATCCTGCTTCCGACCCCGCTATTATCTCACCTTCATCATTCCGCTCCGATCAAGATTACCGGAGCGGAAAAAACTGAATAACATCCCGTATAATGATAGTAGGAAATGGCTGCAAAGTCAATAAAATTCACGATTACCGACTGTCCTTCAGCAATCGAAAGCCCCGTTTCTGACACGAGGCGTAATCTAAAAATATTCATTCCCGGTAAATTCTGCTATACTAACGCTATCGAAAAAAGCCTTGTTATATGCTATGATGGCAAGAGAAACATAAGTAAGGAGCGAATTTATTTGACTATCCGCGGTTCACTAGCAATCAATATCGGCAAGATCGCCCAGTGGGGTCTTCAGACATTCACCAAAGGCGGAACAAGTCTGCCCGGCAAACTGGCCGTCAAATTGGATCCCGACGTATTACAACATCTTTCCGAAAATTTTGATGTTGTCATCATCACCGGCACGAACGGCAAAACGTTGACGACATCTTTGACTTATCATGTTCTACAGCAAAAATATCCGCATATTTTGACGAATCCAACGGGGGCCAACATGGAGCAAGGCATCATTTCCTCTTTCTTGGAAGGCTATTCGCGCAAAGTCAAAAAGGAAAGAGCCTTTGCTGTCCTTGAGGTCGACGAAGCCAGCCTCGTCAAGGTTACGAAGTTCATCAAGCCGAAAGTCATCGTCAATACGAATGTTTTCCGCGATCAGATGGACCGATTCGGAGAAATCTATACAATCTACCAGAAGATGGTCGATGGCGCTGCATTGGCACCTGATGCCGTCATTCTCGCGAATGGGGACAGCCCGATCTTCAACTCAAAAGAGTTGGTCAATAAACAAATCTATTTCGGCTTCAATCATGAACCGGATGGAGACACCTTGGCGCATTACAACACGGACGGCGTGCTTTGTCCGAAATGCCAACACATTTTGCGCTATAAATTCAATACCTACAGCAACCTTGGGAAATACTACTGCCCGCATTGCGATTTCAAACGGCCAGAATTGACTTATGCTGTCACCAAAGTCGATAAGCTGACGCACAAAAGCTCTTCTTTTGAGATCGATGGTCATCTGTTCCAGACAAATGTTGCGGGACTCTACAATGTCTACAATGCCTTGGCTGCTTATTCGGTCGGCAAGCATTTCGGATTGACGCCCGAAGAGATCCAGGCCGGTTTCTCGGCGGCACAACAAAAATTTGGACGTCAAGAAACGATCACCGTGAACGACAAGGAAATCATCCTGAATCTGATCAAAAATCCAGTCGGCCTGAATCAGGTAATCGATCTCTTGCACTACGAAGAGGAACCATTCAGCGTCGTGTCGATCCTGAATGACCGCCCGGCAGACGGAACCGATGTCAGCTGGATCTGGGACGGAAATTACGAGAAATTCTTGGATTTTGATATCCCGAAAGTGACCGTCAGCGGCATCCGCCAAAAAGAGCTGACCCTACGGATGAAGGTTGCCGGCATTCCGGAAGATAAGCTGGAAGTGGTTCCGGAAATCTCCGATGTCATCAAAACTTTCAAAAATGCTCCAACGAAAAAAATCTATGTGATGGCAACTTATACCGCTGTGCTGCAACTCCGTAAAGAGCTGGCGAACCAGGGCTATATAGCGGAAAGGATGAAATAAATGCGACTACGTATTTGCCACTTGTACGGCAACCTACTGAACACATACGGCGATAATGGCAATCTTTTGATGCTCCAGTACTGCGCCCGGGAAAAAGGCGTCGATTTCGAAACCGAAATCATCAGCTTGGACCAACCGTTCGATCCCAATAAGTATGATCTTGTCTTTTTTGGGGGAGGTCAGGATTACGAACAGTTCATCGTCTCCAAAGACATTCAGGCTAAAGCAGCAGGAATCAAAGCATACATCGAAAACGATGGCGTTCTGTTGGCCATCTGTGGCGGCTACCAATTATTGGGACACTATTACATGGATGCGTCCGGCAATAAAATATCCGGCATCAGCGCGCTCGACCATTATACCCTGAGCCAGGACAATAACCGGTTCATCGGCGACATCACCATCCGCAGCGAAGAATTCAACGAGACCTACGAAGGATTCGAAAATCATAACGGACGCACCTTCCTTGGCGAAAATATGCGTCCGCTCGGAAAAGTCGAAAAAGGCATGGGCAACAATGGAGAAGACAAAACCGAGGGCGCCCGCTATAAAAATGTCTTCTGCTCCTATTTCCATGGTCCCCTGTTGGTCCGCAACATCCACTTGGCTAACCGCATCGTTGATATGGCCATTGCCCAGCATAACAAAAAGCTTGAAAAATAAATCGAAAAACAGAGGTCGGGACAAATGTCCTGGCCTCTGTTTTTGTCTATGCTTACTGTTATTCCATCATGAACGAAAGCACGATCGTCAGCACTACGAATGCCAACAGGCCGGCGATGAACAACCAGGCTTGCCATCTGGCCATATTCAACGTGCTGCCGATGCCGAAACGTTTTTCGACAAATAGCGACGGATCTTCCGGGTTGTAATACAATACGCCCCATTTCCAGAAGCGCTCTTCGTCCGTCTCCGTCACTTCAACCGGTAATTCGCCCGCTTCATTCAGAAACAATTTTTCGCCTCCTTGGCCGTATTTCCAGGTCAGATAGACGCTGTACCCAACGATGATGACCACGAACGGAATGGTCATACCGATGATCCACTGGGCTCCCTTGTCTGCGAAGAACAAGGAGAAGAAATGAATGCCGCTCAGCAAAAGTTGCGTCAGCACCGTCACGATCAGGAAGTAATACGACCAAGCTTGGCGGAATAATTTACTCTGTTTACTGGAAAGATCAGATAGATAAGGGGAAATCTTCTGTTTCGATTTGATGAAGGAATAATGACTGAAAAACATCATCGGAATCATCAACAATTGTATCGCAGGCAGCATGAATACATTCACATACGTTTTATCAACGATCCGATCCGGTTCATTCGAACTGTTCCAGTGAACGGGGAATCGCTCGGGTATCAGGTCATAAAAATAGAGCGTGACCGCTACCGTCACCAACAAGATGAACAATTGAGCCGAAACGAAAACCGAATGGGAGACTACTTTCAGATCTTTCTGATAGGCGGTATCGATGACGATTTTGGCTTTTTTAGGTTCAATTTTGATATCGTTGGCTATTTTCCAACTACGGATCTGTTTCCGTTTCTGCAGATACAGCAGGAAGGAAAGGAAGATGAAGGCAAACATCGCGACCGTCACATAGATGCTGGTGACCATCTCCACTTTCTCTCCATCTTCCCAGAAAAGAAAGAAAAATATTGGCGCAGCAAGCAGGATGCTCCCAATCACATTTTGGTAAAAATAGGCTTTTTTCAGCTTCAAAACATAAGGGTCTTTCTGATGCGAGGTCGGAACCGTCACTCCAAACGGTGTACCTAACCTGCTATAATAGGGCGTAATGCCGTTGACGACCCCAATAATTAAAAATAATATCACCATAAACCAACTAAAGATCAGCATGTGTCTTCCCCTCTCCTTTCAACGCTTTCTCGATTTCATTCAGCCATTCACGGAATGTTTCGTCAGTGACCTCAAAAATCTGTTTATCGATCAAGATCTCCTTGAGCTTATCCTGCATCGCCGCTTTCGTGGCCTCATTGGAAGCTATCATTGCACGCTCACTGACAAAATAGCCTTTCTGATTTTTAACCAGGACGCCTTCGTCCGCCAACAGATTGTATGCCTTATTTACGGTGTGCATGTTGATGCCCAATTCACTGGCCAAACTCCGCACGCTCGGCAATCCATCGCCAAATGACCATTCCCTTTTAAGGATGCCTATTTTGATCTGGTACATCAATTGCGTGTAGATCGGCGTATCGCTGTTCGGAAGAATTTCGATGAACATATTTACCCCTCCTGTCCGTTATATAACAAGTATAACAAATATGGCGGAATTTGCAAGCCGGAATAGGTGTGCTGCCGTCTTTTCCGGTTAAGGCAGTCTTCCCCGGAGTTCCACATTATTATACGGCCCCAAACACAACACAAAAAACGGCATGCGACCGATAAAAACCGGTCGCATGCCGTTTTTCCACATTTGTTCTCTCTACTAGTAACTTTCTTGCAACGCACGGACACTGTTTTCCGTCACGACCGAAGTATCGCAAAGCAAATCGATCGGATGTTGTTTCTTGCTTTGGAAAGCAGCGACCAGATAGATGACTGCCACAGTTTTGCCAATGTAGCGGCCAACGCCTTCGCGGATCAAGACGGTCTGCCAACTGAGGTTTTCTTCCTTGAAGCAGACGACACGGATGCCGAAAATCATTTTCCCAACTGTTTGGCCGTTTGTATATTTCGTCGTCAGCATGAAATATCCGACAAGGATCAACAACTGAAGAAATCCGAATAAGGTCAAGGGATTGTTCCCTAGCATACTGATGCCGCCCAAAGCGAAAATCGGCTTGATCAAAATCCCTACCAATGCCTGCACAATCAGCAAGTCGACGAGGTAGGCAAACAACCTGATCCAAAAACCGGCGAATACGTAATCCGGATAGCGGTGAAACGGGCGTTCCTGCTGGTCGGAATAGCGTTCGGCTTCCTCCCAGGCTATTTTCTTTTTGCGGATTTCTTCCAAACGTTCTTCATGCGTAGTGGTTTGCTCTTCCATCATCACTCACCTCCGTAGAGATAAAGCAATCTCGGCGCGGCGGTTGTCCCGAAAGTGTCGCGTAGCAACTGCAGTTCAGAAAGCGTCTGATTTTCCTGGCTCGTCAGTTTGGCAGCCGCTTGAGCGAACAACCAAGAAAAATCGGAAAACAGGCCAGGTGTCGAAGTATAGTCGAATACTTCCGCATCCTCGAGGCCATAAGCGGTTTTCATAGCTTTCAATGCATCATCCGTGTAGGCTATCTCATCCACCAATCCAAGCGCTTGAGCCTGTGTGCCGGAATAAATCATGCCATTCGCAACAGCGCGGACCTCTTCTTCCGGCATATCCCTTCCCGTTGAAACGACAGTGACGAAACGCTGATAAGCCTCATCGACGTAGGCTTGCAGCAACGCGCGTTCTTCCTCTGTCATATCCCGATCCGGCGACCCGATGTCCTTGAGGCTGCCCGACTTGATTGTGTTGTATTCGATACCCAGCTTTTCAAGCAGCCCTGAGTATTCGATCGCCTGCATGATGACGCCGATCGAACCGGTAGTCGTTTCAGCAGTGGCATAAATCTTGTCCGCACCAGCGGAAATGTAGTAGCCCCCACTTGCAGCAGTTCCTTGCATGGATGCATAGACCGGAAGTTCCTTTTCAGCAGCAATGCGGTACAATTTATCGTGCGCCTCCGCACTTTCATAGACCCCGCCGCCCGGGCTGTCGACTATCAAGAAGATCCCTTTGATTGTGTCATCCTCTTCGATGGCTTTCAACTGCTCCAAAAAAAGGTCATGATCGTAACTGGAGCCGTCCGTCAGCACACTGCCCGCACCTGATTGAATCGTCCCTTCGATATGCAGAACCGCAATCCGATTGCTGGCATCGCCACTTTCCATAACGTTTTCCTGCAAGCTCGTTCCTGGTATCAGATTGCCGGTAAGCTGGCTGAGGGAGTCTTCCGTTTGGTCAGCCAACCGGGTCGACAGAAATTGTGAACCAAGCGATGCCACGAAAAGAATCAGCGCGATCGCTACCGCAATCCATCTCTTTTTGTTCATCAAGCATTCCCCTTTTCATTTCGATTATTCTTGAAGATAATCCTCCTCAGGCTCTTCTTCGATTTCAGGTTCATCCAAATACAATCCGGATATTTCCTTGTACCATTCAAAAATATGCATGAACAGCACTTTAAGAACAGCATAGCCGGGAATACCCAAGATAAAACCGGTCAGACCGAACAGTTTTCCTGCCGTAAGCAATACAAAGATGATCGTGACGGGATGGACCTCGAGATTGCTGCCGAGTATCTGCGGTGAAATGACGCGTCCTTCAATGAATTGCTCGATTGAGAAAACCAGCAGCACTTTTGCCAGCATCAGCGGAGAATCCACTATCGCAACAATCACCGCGGGCACCATCGCAATGAAGGAACCCATATAAGGAATGATGTTCAGGAATCCGGCGAATATCCCAAGCACGATTCCGAATTTCATTCCGATGATGGCATAACCGATGACGAACATCAACCCGACAAAGAACGCGACCGTAATCTGACCGCGCACATACTGGCTGATCTGCGTGTTGACTTTCTTCAGCAAGTCCCCGATCGACTCCCGTAGGTTTGTAGGAAATAATTGCAGAAAAGTCAGTGGCAATTTATCTCCTTCCTTCAGTAGATAATACAAGATGATAGGCATCGTGACGATTCCTACAAACGCATTCGTCAAAAGTCCCACAACGCTGCCTAATCCGCTGACCGTGTTCGACAACACCTCGTTCAGCTTCTCGGAGACGGTATTGAAGATATCTGCATTGATTTCGCTGATCTGTTCCTGCAAGGAAGTGAACCAATCATAGTTGATCAATTCAATCGTCATGCTCTCGATTGCCTGCCAATAAGTAGGAAATTCGCGGACTATCCCTATCGTCTGATCGCGGATGATCGGAATCAGGATTGCAAAACCCCAAATCATCATCAACAGCACCAGCACGAAGGCAATCCAAATACCTACGAATCGTTTTATCCCTCTCTTCTCCAACAGCGTTACAAAAGGGTTCAGCATGTAAAAGAAAATACCCGCCATTACCAGCGGAAAGCCGATGACACTGAAGAAGCTGCCGATTGGCCCTAAAAGATAAGAGATTTTTGAAAATACCAAAACAATCAGAAGAATGAGCAGAGTAATCAATAGAACAGTCACGAACTTGTTGTTCAGAAACCATTTTTCGAACCACGACAAACGATTCCTAGACGTTCCTTTACGTGGGGCTCTTTCCATTGGACTCACCTTCAATCTTTCTTCCTATAGGAAATGATCGTGCCATCCGTTATTGTCGGTAAAATGTGAGGGGTTAAATAAATGCTTGTTTCCAGGCGTTCTTCATCCCAATTTTTGAAAATCATGGTGGTGTGACCGATTGACTGTAAATTTCTGAGGACATGGTTACCGATATAGGATATGCGGTATTCCTGTTCATCAAACAAAATCCGGTCTCCGTCCGCCAGTTCGAACCATTCCTGGGGTTCGATGAAACGATGGATGACGGAAACTTGCTGCAAGGGCTCCGTTGCGCTGTCATCGAACAGAATGATCATTGGTTCTTTTATATCTATTGCTTTTTCTCCAATTTGAATTACTTTGCTTTGCATGTACATTTCCCCTTTTCAGACACTTTTTACAATTTCTATTCTATCACAGTTTTTTTGGCAAACCATCGATTATGCCGTTGAATCTAACTTTATTTACTTCGCAAGGTTTTTTCCCTGTCATTGTGGAGGGCATTTGTTATAATGGAATTATCATAATATTTAGGAGGTCTTTGGATGGAACAAGTTTTATATCTTGGCTCTTACACAAAAAGAGAGAGTAAAGGGGTTCATCAAATCATTTTGGACACCGATAAAAAAGAATTACGTGATTATCGCTTGATTGCGGAAGTCGACAGCCCTACTTATCTGGACTTATCTGCGGACAAAGAAACGCTGTACGCGATTTCCAAAACGGATGAAGGTGGTGGCATCACTTCTTTCAAAAAAAATGAAAACGGAAGCTATGACAAGGTGGCTGAAATTTCTGCTGAAGGATCTGCGCCTTGCTATATCTACTTCGACGAAGACAAAAAATTGATCTTCACTGCCAATTACCACGGTGGTTACTTGACTGTCTACAAAGAGAACGCTGATGGTTCATTCACAATGACAGACCGCGCACAACATGAGGGTTCGAGCATCCATGAAAATCAAACAATTCCGCATGTGCATTACAGCGCGCTATCTCCAGACAAGAAATTCTTGTTGGCTTGCGATTTGGGTACCGACGAAGTTTACACCTACACGGTTTCTGATGAAGGCAAACTGGCGGAAGTTGCCCGTTATAAAGCGACTCCAGGGACAGGCCCGCGTCACTTGGTTTTCCATCCAAACGGTAAAGTGGCTTACATGTTCGGTGAGTTGAGCAGCGATGTTGAGGTGTTGGCTTATGATGCAACAACAGGCACGTTCTCGTTATTGCAAGTCATCACGACCATCCCTGAAGAGCATACCGGTTTCAACGGTGGCGCGGCTATCCGCATTTCCGCAGACGGAAAATTCGTTTATGCTTCCAACCGTGGTCATGACTCATTGGTCGTCTATGCGGTATCCGAAGACGGCGAAACATTGTCGTTAGTGGAATATGTCCCTACCGAAGGAAACATCCCCCGTGACTTCAACCTGGATCCAAGCGGCCAATTCGTGATTGTAGCTCATCAGGATTCCGATAACCTGACTTTGTTCGAGCGCGATGCAGAAACAGGTAAATTGACGTTGCTGCAAAAGGACGTCTACGCGCCTGAGTGCGTTTGCGTGTTCTACTAGACTTCATACATTTCCCTCCACGTTCGGATGAACTTGGGGGGTTTTTGGTTATTGGCACAGCTGAGCAAAATAGTTACCTCGCTGAGGCGCTCTCCTGTATACTCGTTATATGTATCTTTTGAACGGAGGTTGGAGCTTATATGATTACCGGTTTTCACCATCTCACCGCCATCACCAAAGATGCGAAGAAGAACAAAACCTTTTACACCGATACCCTGGGTTTGCGTCTCGTCAAACAGACGGTCAATCAGGAAAACTTGACCGATCCTCACTTTTTTTATGGGGACTACAAGGGAACTCCTGGTACGATTTTGACTTTTTTCGAGCTGCCCAGAGTCGGCCAACGCCACGAAGAAGACAGCTTCATCCATGAAGTGCTGCTGAAGATCCCCCAAGGCAGTCTGCCGTTCTGGAAAAAACGGCTTACGTCAAAGGCTGTTCGTTTGATTGCAAACGATGAAGTAAGCTGTTCTTTCTTGGACCCGGACGACATGAAAATCACTCTGGTTGAAGCAGCTGAAGTGATAGCACCCGAGCAGGCGACACGCCACAGCGACGTGCCCGCCCAATACCAGATCATCGGTATACTGGGCATCCATTACACTGTGGCCGACCTCGGAACAACGGAGGCTTTTTTTCGTGACGTGCTCGGCATGAGCCTGTTGGATCATGTTGCTCGCCCGATTTCTGCATTGGATGGGGAAAGTCGGCTGATCCAGTCCACTAGACTGAGGCGTTCCCGTTTAGGCAAAGGCGCCATCGACCACATCGCCTACAGCGTGCCTGAACGCAAAGACCTTGATTTGATTCTGGATAAGGCAAAATACAGGCAGATCACCGTTGAAAAAATCATCGACCGCGGTTATTTCCAAAGTCTTTACTTACGGGAACCAAACGGATTACGCATCGAAATAGCGACCGATTATCCAGGCTTCACACTTGACGAACCTTTGGAAAAACTCGGGGAAACGTTCGCTCTCCCTGATTTTCTGGAACCAAAGCGAAAGGCAATCGAAGCCAATATCCTTAAAAGAAAGAAGTGAGCATATGCAGCATTTCAATACTAAAGAACTCAACACAAAACAAATGTACAAATTTTTGACGGGGAGCATCATTCCCCGCCCGATTGCTTGGATCACTACCCAGAATCCGGAAACCCAGGTCGTCAATGCAGCGCCATTCAGCTTTTTCAGCGTCGCTTCGAACGTGCTGCCGCTGATCAGCGTGGCCATTCTGAGGAATGACGGGAAAATCAAGGATTCCGCCAGAAACCTGCTGGCTTCCCGACAAGGAGTCGTCCACATCGTCAGCGAAGACTTGGTGGAGGAGATGAACAGGACGGCCGCTCAGCTACCGGACACAGAGAGCGAAATCGATCTGACGGAATTGACGTTGACCGCCAGCCACACTGTCACTGTACCCGCGATCAAAGAAGCGAAAATCCGCATGGAAACCACGGTGCATCAATATGTGCCTCTGACGGATGCTGATGGCAAAGTGCTGACGGATCTGTTCATCTTGCGCGTCGAAGATTTCCTTTTCGATGAAACGGTCTTCGATCACGAGAAACAATACGTTTGGGCCGACAAATTGGCGCCTGTCGCAAGGCTGGCCGGCAACGACTACACAAAGCTCGGAGAGATTTTTTCGTTGGAACGTCCTTAACGGGCTGCGCTCCATTTAGCCAAGGCCAAAGCATAGGGAGGCGATAGCGAAGCAAAAAGCTCCATCCGGCTAGCCGGATGAAGCTTTTTTTAAATTCATTCTGTTATTCTTTCGGCAGGACGCTTCCGATTTCTGCTTTTACGGCAGCCTCTCCGGTCACATCCAGGCTGAAACTTTTGACTTTATCCATATTTGTGATCACAACGACCATCGCAGAATCTTTGCCCGCTTCTTGCAGTTGTGCCAGATCAACTTTAGCAATGAGTGTATCGGCAGTCAAAGCCTGGCCTTCTTTCACAAAGACTTCGAATGGTTTCCCGTTTAACTCAACCGTGTCCAAACCCATATGCAACAAAAGTTCCAATCCGCTGTCCAACAGGATGCCTACCGCATGCTTTGTCGGGAATACGCTCAATACTTTTCCTTTTGCTGGAGAATAAATGTTTCCGTCAGTAGGAATGACCGCAAACCCGTCACCCATCATTTTTTGGGAAAAGACCGGATCTGCAACATCCGAAACTGGAACCACAATACCATTTGCTGGTGAATATAAGAGTTCTTTCTCAACCGGTAGTGTTTCCTTCTTATCAACCTTCTTAAAAAAACCAAACATGCTATCGCCTCTTTCTTATTTAAATGAGCTTATGCTAAAATTAGTACACTTCATTTTAACATAAATCGTTCGGTAATGTAAATTTTTTGAGCACCGCTTACATCGAAAAAGAAATAAACATCGTTAAGCAGAATACTTGAAAATAGTTGGCTAATCTTTTTCATTTCGCTATACTAGATGATGGAGCATCAAAATATTGGGCAACAGAAAGGATATTATATGGAATTTATGGAAATACTGAAAGCAATCATCCTCGGAATCGTCGAGGGAATAACCGAATGGCTGCCCATCAGCAGCACGGGTCATATGATCCTTGTAGAAGAATTCATCCAGTTGAACCTCTCGCAGGCATTCAAAGAGATGTTCTTCTATGTGATCCAATTAGGAGCTATCTTGGCTGTGGTCGTCATTTATTTCCACAAACTGAATCCCTTCTCTCCAAGCAAAACGAAGGCAGAGAAGAACCAGACTTGGGATATCTGGAAAAAAGTGATCATCGGTTGTATCCCAGCAGGCGTAATCGGGTTACCTTTGAACGATTGGGCGGATGAAAATCTCTTGAACGCGACGGTCGTAGCTTTGGCACTGATCATCTACGGGATCTTGTTCATCGTGATCGAAAACAGGCACAAGGATCGCGAACCGAGCATTACCGATTTCAGCCAATTAACTTATATGAAGGCATTCCAGATTGGTCTGTTCCAAGCCCTCTCGATCATTCCGGGTACATCGCGCTCCGGTTCTTCCATCCTGGGGAGCATCGTATTGGGTACTTCACGCTTCATCGCGACAGAATTCTCCTTCTTCATGAGCATTCCGATCATGTTCGGAATCAGTTTTTTGAAGATCATCAAATTCGGCTTCAACTTTACCGGACTTGAATTCGCCGTTCTTTTATCAGGCATGCTTACCGCTTTCCTCGTTTCGATCGTTGCCATCAAGTTCTTGATCGGTTATCTGAAACGCAATGACTTCAAGGCATTCGGTTGGTATCGGATTGTCCTTGGTGCCATCGTCCTGATCTATTTTATGTTTGTCTGAAAAATGAGTTTCGCCATCCTTTTTGGGATGGCTTTTTATTTTGTCATCCAGAACATTCATACTCCTTATTAACAATTATTATAATCTGTATTTTTTTGTTAACCTTCTGGTTTTATTGCTGTGCGTAATTTTCTACCGCTTCAAATTGTGTCTGATATATGGACATTGAGAATGAGATTCATTTCCGTTTGATTATAATGATTATAATCTGGATTTCTTTAGTGCTATCATGAAGGCATATAGGAAGGAGTGTCAAATCATGAAAGATTTATTCAAGAATAAAGCGATGATCGCAACCACGATCAGTGGCATTCTCATCATTCTTGGCATTGTGTTGCAATGGCAAAACTTTGATACAGCTGCAGCCATCATTTTCGTGTTATCGTTCATCATAGGCGGCTATAAACAAGCAAAAGAAGGATTCATCGATACAGTTGAAAATAAACACCTGAACGTCGACATATTGATGGTGCTTGCAGCAGTTGGCGCCTCTTTGATCGGCTACTGGATGGAAGGCGCATTGCTCATCTTTATCTTCTCGTTATCCGGTTCACTGGAGGAATACGCGACCGATAAAAGTACCCAAGCGATCACAGCGTTGATGAACATTGTCCCTGAAATCGCAAAACGCATCAATCCGGATGGCTCGATCGAAGACGTTGCAGTCAAGGATCTGAAAGTCGGCGATACATTGATGGTCCCTAAAGGCGCTAGCATCCCCATCGATGGCACGATCGCGTCGGGTCTAGGCCTGATCGATGAAGCCGCCATTTCCGGTGAATCCGTCCCTGTCGAAAAGACGGTCGGCGATGATATCTTCGGCAGCACGATCAACTTGAGCGAAGCTCTGACCATGACCGTCTCGAAAGAATCCAAAGATACCTTATTCGCCAAAATCATCCGCATGGTGGAAGAAGCGCAAAAGACCCCTTCGAAGACAGCGAGCTTCATCAACCGCATTGAAAACACCTATGTTAAGATCGTCCTTGTTTTTGTGCCGGTCATGATTGCCGTTTTTTATTTCCTCCTGGATTGGGGTTGGAATGAATCATTCTATCGCGGCATGGTGCTGTTGACGGTCGCTTCCCCTTGCGCCTTGGTGGCATCGGCCACTCCTGCTGTCCTTTCCGCCATTTCCAATGCAGCCAAACGCGGTATCCTCTTCAAGGGTGGCATCGCGATCGAGAACTTCTCGGCCATGGATTGCATCGCTTTCGACAAAACAGGCACGCTGACGGAAGGCAAACCGGTAGTGACGGAAGCCAACTATCTGGCAGGCACGGATGAAAAACATATCATGTCCGTCGTCTATGCGTTGGAGCACTCATCGACCCATCCGATTGCTTCCGCGTTGGTACAACATCTCGAAACAAAAGAATATGTGAAGAACCAGATGGATTCAATCCAGGACCTTACCGGTTTCGGGTTGGCAGGTGAAGCGTTCGGAAGCAAATGGAAAATCGGCAAAAAGACCTTCGTCGTAACCGATGAACTGAACGAGCCGTCGTTCGTAAAGGAAGCTTTCGCACTCCAGAACGAAGGAAAAACCGTCATCTATGTTTCCCAGGATGATAAAGTCGTAGCCTATTATGCTCTATTGGATACACCCAAATCAGAGGCAAAAGACATGATCGCCTTTTTCAAAGCCAATGGCGTCCATACGATCATGATCACAGGCGACAATGAAGCTACCGGACAGACTATCGGCAAACAATTGGGTGTGGATGAGATCCGCGCGAACTGCCTTCCCGAAGACAAGACCACCATCCTGAAAGAACTTCAGGCTAAATACAAATTGGTCGGGATGGTTGGAGACGGCGTGAATGATGCACCCGCATTGGCGAACGCCGATATCGGCATCGCTATGGGGGAAGGGACTGACATCGCCATGGAAACAGCGGATGTGGTATTGATGAAGAGCGAATTGGACAAGCTGGAATATTGTTACGGATTATCGAAGAAGCTGAAAAAAATCACGATGCAGAACATCATCTTCTCAATCACCGTCATCCTCATACTGATTTTGTCCAACCTATTCCAACTGATCAACCTTCCGCTTGGAGTGGTCGGGCATGAAGGCAGCACAATACTGGTCATCTTGAACAGTTTGAGGCTGTTGGCGAATATACCCACCCATCACTTTCAAGGCACTGCCAAATCGAATGGGACGACTTCGAACACAGGACTTGCACACGAAAAATGAATACAAAAAGGAAAGCGTTCGGAGTCATAAACCCGAACGCTTTCCTTTTTCTATCGCTTGCACCGTGGACGAGAACAGCCACAGCTTATTCATTGCAGTCAGTCTTTTTGCGGGAAAAATGCATCGTACAGCACTTTGACTGCTCTGGCTTCGTCCTTTTCGTCGATCCCGAACATGATGCTGACTTCTGAAGAGCCTTGGTTGATCATTTCCAGATTGATGTCCGCTTCAGCAAGTGCGGTACACGCTTTCGCCACAGTACCGACGGAATTGACCATGCCTTCGCCGACGATCATCAGGAGGCATATGCCGCCTTTTACGTGCACATCGTCCGCTTCCAATTCGTTCTTCAAGCGGTAAAGCAACTCTTGTTCCTGCTGCATCGTCATCTGATTGGCGCGCAGGATAATCGACAGATCGTCGATACCGGATGGCATGTGTTCGAAGTTCAAGTTGAAATCTTCGAATATCTGCAGCACTCTGCGTCCGAATCCGACTTCGCGGTTCATCAGGTATTTGCCGATGTAGATGCTCATGAATCCAGTCGAGCTGGCAATACCGGAAACAATCTGCTTGTTTTCAGGCTTCGTTCTCGTGATGCTTGTGCCTGGAGCTGATGGATTATTGGTATTTTTGACAACAACCGGGATTCCGGCGCTGAAGGCCGGTTGTAAAGCTTCGTCATGGAATACGGAAAATCCGCTGTAGGATAATTCACGCATTTCACGATAAGTCAGTTGTTTGATTTTTTTCGGATGTTTGACCATTTTCGGGTTTGCAACATAAATGGCATCAACGTCCGTGAAATTTTCATACAGGCTGGCTTTGACCCCGTTCGCGACGATTGCGCCAGAGATGTCCGATCCGCCTCTCGAGAAAGTCAACAGTTGGCCTTCTTTCGTGTAACCGAAGAATCCAGGGAAAATGATGACTTCTTTTGAATCCCGTAATGCGTAAAGGTTCTTGTATGACTCAGGTAATACCCGTGCGTTTCCTGGGTTGTCGGTGACCAAAAGTCCGGCATCCTTCGGGTTGATGTATTTGGCCGGAATGCCTTCTTTGTTGAAAAATGCAGCCACAAGAATGGCACTGTTGTTTTCACCGCTTGCTTTGTAAGCATCCAACGCATACAGCTCGTTGTAAAACTTCGCCTGGATCAATTCTTCATAGTTTTGGGAAATGATTTCCATGACACTCGGATCGATCTCCAATTCTTCGACGATATCTTGATATCTTTTCAGGATCGTCTTTAGTGTTTTTTTGTGATCTTCTTTGTTTTTCACCTCATCAGCCAGCTTGATCAACAGATCCGTAACTTTTTCGTCCGAGTCATTGCGCTTCCCTGGTGCTGAAACGACCACGATTCTCCTGTCTGCATCATCTTTTACAATCTGCAATACTTTTTTCAATTGAGTCCCATTCGCAAGGGAACTCCCGCCAAATTTAATAACCTTCAAACCGAACACTTCCTCGCTTGATTTCTTTAATGAATTTTTAATTTTGTAATTGTATTTTCATTTATGCTTTAGAATAGCATCATATCACGCCTATGGCAATTACCTTTTCAAACTTTACATCATTTGTAACATATTTGTATTGTTAATACTATGGCCATTTGCAAAAAAAGGAATATACTATGAGTTAACTTAATGTGGGAGGTTTCAAATCAGTGAAAAAAAATAATCCTTGGAGGATCGTCGTCGGATTGTCCGTAATCGCAAGCATCAGCTCTGCTTTGTTCAAGTCAAATCGCAATGCCGCTAAAAGCCCATCAACAACGTATACCCCTTACATCGGCACCTGGAAAAACGACGCACAGTCCTTGAAGGTTGAAATTACTGATAATCTGGAAATTCTCCTGAACAACAAAAAATTAAAGGCGACTCTCGAAGAAGCCAAGCCCAATGAATTGGTCTTCCGCGACCATTTCGGCTATTATTTGATTCTTAAAAAAGACACATCCCCTACACTAACCATCTATGATGAGGCGGAAGAACAAGAATTCTACTTCAAACGTGAAATAGATAAATAACGAATCGTTGACGCAACACCACGCCCCTGATCAGGGCTTTTTTTGTCGGGAATTACACCGCTAAACCACAAGCAAGGGCTACCCCATTTTTCGGGGCAGCCCTTGCTTTTAGTTAATGTTTGATCAGGACTGCGGTTTGATCTTCCAGATTTCGTCTGCGTAACGCAGAATCGTGTAATCCGATGAAAACGGCCCTGAGCTTGCGATATTCATCAATGCCATCCTGTTCCATCTGTCTCTGTCGGAAAAGGCCACATCCGCCTCATATTGCGCTTGTAGGTAACCATCGAAGTCCTTCAAAAGGAAATACTCATCATTGTACATGACCAGCGAATCGAAGATGTCGCGACCTTCCGTTTCAACGCCAGGAATCGACCCGTCAATGAGCAGATTCAGGATCCGTTTCAGACGCGGATTCTTTTCATAGATTTCCCTTGAATTGTATACGCCATTGCGGTAATACTCTTGCACCTCATCGCTCTTCAGGCCAAAGATGAAGATATTTTCATCACCAACATTGTCCCGGATTTCGACGTTGGCCCCGTCCAAAGTAGCCATCGTTACAGCACCGTTCGACATCAGTTTCATATTGCTTGTACCGGAAGCTTCCTTGCCGGCAAGAGAAATCTGTTCACTGATATCAGCAGCCGGAATGATCAATTCCGCCAAGGATACCCCGTAGTTCTCGACGAAAACGATCTTGATCTTGTCATTGATGGCAGGGTCGTTGTTGACAAGATCCGCAATCGCGTTGATCAGTTTGATGATTTGTTTTGCGTAGTAATAACTTGGGGCAGCTTTAGCACCGAAAATGAAGACGCGCTTCTGCAGATTTGCCTTCGGATCATCCTTCAGTTGCAGATATCTGTCCAGTATATGCAGCACATTCAGTAATTGGCGCTTATAAGCGTGCAATCGTTTGATCTGCACGTCGAACAAAGCATTCGGGTCGATTTCGATATGCATCTCTTTCAGCACATAATCCGCGAAACGTTTTTTGTTTGCCAGTTTGACTTGCTCCAGTTTGTCCAGAACAATTTTGTTATCACGGTGGGCCTTCAAAACTTTGATTTCTTCCGGATCGCTCTTCCATTCCGTACCGATCGTCTCATCAAGCATTTCGGTCAGGTTTTCATTTGCGATCTGAACCCAACGCCTTTGCGTGATCCCATTCGTTTTGTTGTTGAATTTTTGCGGATACATCACGTAGAAGTCATGCAGCGTGTCCGCCATGAGTATATCCGTATGCAGTTTGGCGACGCCGTTTACGCTATGGCTGCCGATGATGGCGAGATTGGCCATCTTGATCTGGCCATTTGCGATGATGGCGGTGCGCTGGGTTAATTCTTCACCGTACAATGGCATCTTTTTGTCGATATGACGGCGGTTGATTTCCTGGATAATCTGATAGATACGCGGCAACAGATCTGAAATCATCGTTTCCGGCCAACGCTCCATGGCTTCCTGGAGGATCGTGTGGTTGGTATAACTGACAGTTTTCTTCGTGATTTCCCACGCCTGATCCCAAGTCAACTCTTCCTCATCCAACAGGATCCGCATCAATTCAGGGATCGCTAAAGTCGGATGCGTGTCATTGATATGGATGGCGATTTTATCCGGGAAAAGGCTCCAGTCCAGCTTTAATTGTTTGAAATAGCGGACAATGCTTTGGACGCCGGCAGAAGAGAAGAAGTATTCCTGTTGGACGCGCAAAAGTCGGCCCTCATAATTGGAATCGTCCGGATACAGTACCTCAGTGATGCGTTTGACTTCCTCGCGCTGTTCTTCTGTAGAAAAACGTGCCTCATCGCCGTATGGAATTTCCGCTGACCAAAGGCGCAGATTGTTGATGATTCCGTTGTTGTAGCCTATTTGAGCAGTATCGTAAGGAACCGCCAGGATATCCCTGGTGTTTTCGTGATGCACACGCAACTTGCCGTCCCCATCCTGCGTAAAACTGACATCTCCGCCGAAACGGACGATGACGGCTTTGTTCTCTTTCCGTACTTCCCATACGTTCCGATTGCGCAGCCAGTTTTCCGGCAATTCGATTTGGTAACCGTTTATGAATTTTTGCTTGAAAAGTCCATACCGGTAGCGGATACCGTTCCCGTTGCCGGCAAGTCCGGTCGATGCGATCGAATCCATGAAGCAGGAAGCCAATCTTCCGAGGCCGCCGTTCCCTAAAGCCGGATCGACTTCAGCGCGCGCCACCTCATCCAAATCCAACCCAAGCTCTTCCAAGCCTTGTTTGACGCAGTCCATTATCCCCATGTTCAGGAGATTGCTTTTCAGCATTCTTCCAGGAAGGAATTCCATGGAAAAGTAAAAGACTTGTTTTTCTTTTTTCTTGTTGTAATCCGTCACGGTTTGAATCCAGTCGTCAGAGTAGAGGCCCCGCACCAAATCCCCCAGAGCGATGTACTGCTCCGTTTTCGAACCCGACTCATAACCGTAAGCGAATAATTCCTCGAATTTCTTCTGGAATTCTTTCTTGAATTCTTGAACATCAAATGCCATTTACGTTTGCAACTCCTCTTATTCGTTTACTAATGACTGATAAACATCCAGATAATCTTTGGCCGGTTCTTTCCAGCTGAAATCCTGGCTCATCGCTTCGCGCACCATTTTTGCCCAGGCTTTCGGCTGATTTTCATATACGTCCAGCGCTCGGTAGATGGTTCCCAGCAGTGCATACCCGCTGAAATCAATGAAGGTGAATCCGGTTCCTTCTCCTGTGTAGGAATTGTAAGGGATCACCGTGTCTTTCAAACCGCCCGTTTCATGTACGATCGGCAAAGTTCCGTAGCGCAACGAAATCATCTGCGATAACCCGCATGGTTCGAAAGCGGAAGGCATCAGGAACAGATCTGCTCCTGCGTACATCTGCTGCGCCAAGGAGATGTCAAAATCGATGACCGCCGCGAAGCGGTCAGGATATTTTGCGGCAAAATAACGGAACGAGTTCTCGTATTGCTCTTCGCCGGTCCCGAGAATGGCAATCTGCACATCGCGCGCATTCAACAGTTCCTCGGTTTTTTCCTGCACAAGCTGATAGCCTTTTTGGTCAGTCAAGCGTCCTACACTCGTGATTAATGGAATATCCGGATTCACTTCCAGACCCAAACGTTCCTGCAGGGCTGCTTTATTTTTTGCCTTACCGGTCAAATCATCGGCTGTGAAATGGTATTCAAGTTTCGGATCGGTCTCCGGATCATTGACATCGTAATCGATTCCGTTGATGATCCCTCTGATTTTCCAGCTGTTGTACCCCAAAGTCCCCTCCAAGCCTTCACCGAATTCCTGTGTCTGGATTTCATTGGCATAGGATGGGCTGACAGTTGTGACAACGTCAGAGAAGTTGATGCCACCTTTCATGAAATTGACGCTGTCATAATATTTCACACCGGCTTCATGGTAGATGTTCATGCCGGTCCCGAAAATGCTGTTAAGAACGGACGGATCATAGACACCCTGGAAACGGATGTTGTGGATCGTGATGACTTTGCGGATGCCTTGATACGCTTCGATCCAATGATATTTGTCCACTAGCAGGGCAGGAACCATGGCGGTATGCCAATCATTCACATGGACGACATCCGGGATGAAATCAATTTTTTCCATCATTTCGCAGATCGCCAGCGAGAAGAAGCCGAACCTTTCGGCATCATCCATTTGGCCGTACAAGGACGGACGATCGAAATAGGCTTGATTATCGATGAAATAATAGGTTACGCCATCTAATTCCAAAGTTTTCACGCCGCAATACATGCTTTTCCAACCGACTTGCACACGGAAATGCAGCAATTCCTTGATATCTGCTTTGTATTTTGCAGGCATCGTCGAATAGTACGGAAGCACCACCCTGATATCCACGCCTTGTTTGACTAACTCCTTCGGCAGTGCGTACGCGACATCGCCGAGCCCGCCTGTTTTGAAGAAAGGAGCAGCCTCACTTGCGGCAAATAATATTTTCATCGTGCGCATCCTTCTTTCTAAACTGTGAGTGTTTTATTTTTTTCGATCACTACAATATTATCTTTCGTGCCTTTCAAAGTCACGCCGGGCCCGATGGTCACATTCTTGTCCAGGATACAATATTCAAGAATTGCGCCCTCACCGATTTCTGCACCCTCCATGATGATTGATTTGCGGACTTCGGCACCCTTCGCGATGTTGACTTTGCGGAAAATCAAGGAATCCTCGACAGTCCCTTCAACAAAACAGCCTGTTGCAAATTGGGCATTCTTTACATGGGCCTCTTTAGAATAATAAGTCGGTGCCCCGTTTTTCACTTTAGTGATGACGTTTTGGCTTCCGTGGAACAAAGATGAGAATTTGTTCTTTTCCAGCATTTCCATATTCGCATTGAAGTAGGCAGGGATAGAATCGATATTGGCCATATAGCCTGTGTATTCGTAAGTATTGATTTGGTATTCAGGCATGTAATGTTCGATCAGTTTGCCCGAATCCAGTTGCACATCCTCCGCTTCGGCACGTTGGATCAATTCGAGCATTTTGTCCGCTCTCATGAAGTACATGTTCATTGATATTGCCAGACGTTCGAGATCCTCAGGTGCATCTTTGGCATCCGTCAAGCGCACCAAATATTCATCACGATCGATCTTCAAAACTTTTTCATCCGGTCTGTTTTCAAGGAAGGATCTAGGAACGGTCTTGTAGACTACCGTTAGAGCGCCATCCTTTGCCAGATGATGCTGCATGATGGCTTTGATGTCGACATTCGCCAAGATCTTGCTGCCCATCACGATGACGTATTCGCCTTTTGAACGTGCGATGAATTCTTTATGGTTCATATAGTAATCCATATCGTCGCCATTGTGCTCTTGGATCTCTTTAAGCAATTGTTGGGAATAAGTGAAGATTCCGCCTGTCAAGCCGGATTCCAGGTTCCATACAGATCCACTGCGGATATGGTCATAGATTGAACGGCCACTGCCCGCGATGAAAATACCCACTGAGTTGATTTCAGCATGGCTGATGCTTGAAAGATTGAAGTCGATCAATCGGTAACGGCTAGCGAACGGTAGTGAAGCAATCGGGCGGGCCTGCGTCAAAGGTTTCAACGCTTTTTCGTCCTCGGTCAGGTTTAATATGGCACAGATACTATTCATCTTCATCTTTCAGTCCTCCTATAACTTCAGCATATCCGACAACTTCGATTTCACCGTTTTTGCCGATGACATTGGCATTGTCAGCAATTTTTGCATTTTCACCGATGATGGCATGCTCGATTGTGACATTCTCCCCAATCGTTACATTGGCCATGATCAAACTATCACGCACGACAGATCCGTTGCCGACCCGAACATTTTGGGAAAGGATCGAATGGGTGATTTCACCTGCTACATAACAACCATCCACTATCATGGAATCCGTCACATTGGATGTCTCCGTCAAGAATTGTGGAGGGGATACCGGATTTTTTGAATAGATGCGCCACTCTTCATCCCTGATGTTCAGGATATGGTTAGGATCCAAAAATTCCATGTTTGCTTCCCAAAGGCTTTCGATTGTACCGACGTCTTTCCAGTAGCCGTCGAAAGCGTACGCAAAGCAGTTTTCGCCGTTCTCAAGGTAGGTCGGAATGACGTTCTTGCCGAAATCTTCCATCTCACGCTGTTTCGCTTGATCCTCCACCAAATATTTACGGAGCACTTGCCAGTTGAAGATGTAGATACCCATCGATGCCAAATTGCTTTTCGGCTCTTTTGGCTTCTCATCGAATTCGATGATGCGGTTCGTCTGATCCGTGTTCATGATCCCGAAGCGGGGTGCTTCTTCCATCGGAACAGGGATGACGCCGACAGTCAAGCTGGCATGGTTCGCTTTATGGAAATCCAGCATATGCGAGTAGTCCATCTTGTAGATATGGTCACCGGACAATACCAGGACATATTCCGGATTGTATCTGTCGATATAGGCGATATTTTGATAAATGGCATGCGCAGTTCCCTTGAACCACTTTTCGCCATCAGCACTCGAATACGGCTGCAGAATCGTAGCACCCCCATTACCGCCATTCAGTCCCCATGATTCACCGTTGCCGATGTGCTCATTCAATTCCAAAGGTTGATACTGTGTCACTACCCCGACTTTATTGATGCCTGAGTTCGCGCAGTTACTTAAAGCAAAATCGATAATTCGGTATTTTCCTCCGAACGGAACGGCCGGTTTGGCTGTTTCGCGCGTCAATTTCCCAAGCCGAGTTCCTTGCCCTCCGGCTAATATCATTGCTACCATTTGATTTTTCATAGTATCAGGAAGAATGCCTCTTCCTTTCCCCTCCTTCTCATCGTATCTATCTGTTTATCTATTTATTAACACCAAAAACGCGTTTTGGTTTGATGAACAAAACTCCTAATGCGGGTAATGTGAATTCGATCGAGAAAGGCTGACGGTTCATACCGTCCAGGCTGGTGATCATCTCTGGAAGATTTTTTGTCCAGGTACCGCCGAATTCCTGCATTTCAGTATTCAGCAATACTTCGTAGTGGCCTTCGTACGGTACGCCTACCTGGAATTTACGTCGCTCGACAGGCGTGAAGTTGCACACGACAATCAGAAAATCGCGCGGTTTATCACCAGTTCTTATGAAAGAAAGGACTGACTCCTGGTTATTGTCCGCGTCAAGAAGCTCCAGACCCGTATTTGCATCATCGACTTCATGCAAAGCTTTCGTATCTTTGTAAAGATGGTTCAAGGTTTTGATGTAATGCTGGAACTCCGGATTGAACTCGTTGTTCAGGACACCCCATTCGATTTGATCATAGAAGCGCCATTCCAGGAATTGACCGATTTCATTCCCCATGAAGTTCAATTTTTTGCCTGGGTGAGCCATCATATAGGCTTGCAGCGTCCGTAAGCCCGCAAATTGCTTATAGCGGTCTCCCGGCATTTTGGCCAAAAGGGATTGTTTCCCGTGGACCACTTCATCATGAGAAATAGGCAGTATAAAGTTCTCATTGAAAGCATACATAAACGAAAAGGTGATCAGGTTGAAATTGTCTTTTCGGAACAAAGGATCCATTTCGAAGAAGCGCAAGGTATCATTCATCCACCCCATATTCCATTTATAGTTGAACCCAAGCCCACCTGCCTCGATTGGTTTCGTGACGTTGGCCCAAGCAGTACTCTCTTCCGCGATCATGTATGTGTCCGGCTGGCGTTCGAATACTTTTGTGTTCATCTTCTTGAGGAATTCGATTCCTTGGCGATTGTGATTGCTGCCATCTTCATTCGGTGTCCATGGACCTTCATCATAGTCAAGATAAAGCATATTCGAAACGGCATCGACACGGATTCCATCAAAATGGAACTCTTGCAGCCAGAAAATGGCGTTCGAAATCAAGAAGCTGTGCACTTGTGCTTTTCCCAAGTCAAAATTCAATGTCCCCCAACGATTGTTGATGGCGCGATTCGGATCGGCATATTCAAAAGTCGGTGTACCATCAAAATAGGACAACGCATAATCATTTTTGCAGAAATGGCCGGGAACCCAATCCATGATGACGCCGATTCCTTCTTTATGCGCTTCTTCCACAAAATCCCTCAGCTCAAGCAAATTCCCGTAACGCGCAGCCACCGCGAAGTACCCGGTGATTTGATAGCCCCAAGAAGCTTCCAACGGATGTTCCATCAAAGGCATGAATTCGATGTGCGTGTAGCCCATTTCCTTCACATATGGAATCAACGTTTCAGTAAGATCTTTAAAGGAATACCAGCTGCCATCATCATGCTTTTTCCATGAACTGAAATGCACTTCATAAATGTTAAGCGGTTTTTGATAAATGGACTTTCTTTTTTTGTTTGCCGCCCATCTGCCGTCTTTCCATTTTTTCTCAGGCATGTCAAACACAACTGACGCGTCTTTTGGAGGAACTTCATACGCGAAAGAATAAGGATCGATTTTATATTTTTTCTTGCCGTTTTTGTCTTCGATATAATATTTGTAACAGTCTCCTTGCGCAGCAGCCACCGTAAAATGCGACCACCCTCCGGTCTTGCCGATTTTTTGCATTTCTACGGGTTTCCATTCAGTAAAATCCCCGACCAAGGAAACAGTTTTTGCATGGGGTGCCCAGACTGTGAAACGCCATCCTTCAATCCCATTTTCGGTCCGTTGTTTACTTCCTAAAAAGCGGTAACTTTCAAGATGTTCCCCGATGTTGAACAAATACATCTCTTTTTCCAACTCTTTAAGTATGTTCATTTTTGCACTCATCCAGACACTTCCCTTACAATTATATTGCTGTAACAAAACGATCCAATAATGATTTATTTAATCATGCCAGGCCCTTTCATTAATATATATCCATAATACCATGTTAAAGATGATTTTGCCATAATTCATAATAAATATATTGAAACTCAACGTGTTTTATAAACAGTAATAATCTATCAGCCTTAATCGATTTTTTATACAAACACAACATTGTAAACGCTATACTAATGTAAGCTATAAATATCACTTTGTAGACTTCGACTGACTCCTAAAAAATGAGTAAAAAGTTAGATAATGATGAGAAATGGATCAAAAAAGCTTGTTGCAGCAACACTCTGACAATCTCTCTTTATAAACAGAAACAAGAAAACATACAGAAAAAGTTTGTTTTATATTTCCCATTTAATAATTTGAGAAGCTCCAAACTTGTTGCCGCTTACATATACAAGGAAGAAAAAATCTGTTTTGCGAAGATTGTGGCATAATTTTTACAATTCAGGATTATTTTTACTTGATATTTACAAACGTTGAAACAGTGGGCTTTGACTTAAGGCACAACTTCCGGTGCACCCCCAATTTAATCGGAATCTTAAGAGGATTGAATGCTACTGATTACAGAAATATTTTGTTGATGATCCTGCCATCAGTAGCCTCCGGAAATTTCAATCCGATTGCATGCAACAAGGTTGGCCCTTCATCTATCAGCCTGCCCTTTTCCACAACTGCATCTTTGTCGATGCCGGGTCCGGAAACCATCAGCGTCGTGGCATATTTTTTCTTTTTTGGACTGAAGCCGTGCGTTGCGCTGTGTAATTTTCTGTCGGGAAGATTTTTGGCGGTACTTTCCATGAAAGGATAGAGCACATCGCTTTCGAAATAATAACCCGGCTTTGCTTCCAGAATGAAGAGACAATTCTCATCCGCTCCCATTTTTCTGGCTTCTGCAGCCGAATAAATGGTCTCGACCCTGTCTTCGATACCTTTCAATGCATCCAGGATCATTTTATTGGTGACACTGAGATCTTTCCGGTAAATATAGCAAGCCCCATCTGCGGCTTTTGCCAGCACTTTCCAGTCCTTGATATTCCTTTTGCGATCAATCGTCTGCCACCCTTTATCCAAAAATAAGTAATTTGGGCGAATGACTGTGTGCGTATCGATCTGGTAATGATCGCCCATCACTGCCAACACGGTATCTTCATAAATGTTCATTTCCTTCATTGCATCAATGATCTGTCCGAGATGGCGATCCATCCTGATAACAGCTTCTTTTGCTTGATCGCTCAAAACGCCATACTCATGGCGCATGCTGTCCAGATCCACCAGATGGACAGCCAACAGATCCGGCTGCTTCGTCTTGATTGTATCGACCGCTATCGCAGTCACAAATTCATCCAATTCCGGCTGGGCTATCCCGTTCCGCAATGAACCATATTTTTTATTCATCTCCAGCGCATATTTTGTGCTGGAGGCAAAAGCAGAAACCATCACCTGGTTTTGCCAAGACCTATTCGGAAAAATTTCAGCTAGATTGTAATCGATGGAAGGGCTTTTCCCCGTGACCGGCCAAAGCAAAGTGCAGATTGTGTATCCCGCCTGCTTGGCGACATCAAACATCGTTGCCTTCTTTATTTCTTTGGCGTACCAATACCAGTCGGGTGACTGCCTTTCCGGTTGCCGATGGGTATTATGGATGATTCCATGACGGTTTGGATTCATCCCTGTTGCAATTGAAGTATGCGCTACGTATGTCAAAGATGGATAGACCGACTCCACTTCTTTGACGCGTGCGCTTCTGTTAAAAATTTCCTGGAAATGGGGCAGCGTCTTGGCAAATTCTAAGTCACTGGCACCAAATGCATCTAATGAAATGATATACAGTTTTCTTTTTACCATAATATATACCCTCCTATCCTACTATTTTACCATATATCAGAACCCGCATGGATACCGCAAAAGATTTAATTTCAGTATTCTTGCGAATGTGACAGCATTCATTTCGGAAGCGTCTTTCAAAAACGAAAACAGTAGTCTATTGTTCACTGCTTTTCTTTCAAAAAAAGCTATTCTAATTTTGTTCAGGAAGGAGTAGAATGTATATTGTTCATCATCTAACAATAAGATAGCGGACTCACCAAGCTTGCTGCCTCTGCCCAATAAGGAATCCGGCTGTACTTTGCAGCCTTCCGAAATGAAAGCGGATGGTTTCATTTAATTGAGAACGCTACGAAGAAAGCGTGGAAGTGCAATCTATGACAATTACATTTTCGGATTTTATCGACAGCATCCAGACGAACCCTATTCTTTTGATCATAGTGGTATTGACTTTGGGTGTGATTTTAGTGAACGGTTGGACCGATGCTCCGAACGCAATCGCAACGTGTGTATCCACCCGATCCATCGCTCCAAAAAAAGCCATTCTTATGGCTGCCGTATTCAACTTTCTGGGCGTGTTCGTGATGACATCCATCAACGCGACAGTTGCCCAAACAATCGCAAATATGGTCGATTTCGGGAACGACCCAAAACTTTCGATTATCGCTCTCTGTGCTGCTCTTTTCGCAATCGTGCTTTGGGCAACGGCAGCCTGGTATTTCGGAATTCCGACCAGCGAAAGCCATGCGCTCATTGCAGGCATTTCAGGGGCTGCGATTGCACTTCAAGGTGGGTTCGGCGCCATCAACGGATCAGAGTGGATCAAAGTCATCTACGGTCTGTTCCTCTCCACCATCTTGGGCTTCGGCTTCGGATTTGCCGTATCGAAGATCACCACCACCATCTGCAAAAATAAGCTGCGGCAAAAAACGGGGCCTTTTTTCCAAAAGGGACAGGTCTTAGGAGGAGCGGCGATGGCCTTTATGCACGGCGCTCAAGATGGTCAAAAATTTATGGGGATTTTCATGCTGGGAATTTTCCTTGGCCAAGGAAATAGCGATACAACGCAATTCATCATCCCACTTTGGCTCATGATTCTCTGTTCATTCGTGATGGCCTTAGGTACGTCCATCGGCGGCTATAAAATTATCAAAACCGTGGGCATGAACATGGTTAAGTTGGAAGGTTACCAAGGCTTCAGCGCGGACGTCGGCGCGGCAGCCTGTCTTTTACTCTCTTCCATCTGGGGATTACCGGTCAGTACCACACATACAAAAACAACTGCCATCATGGGCGTTGGGGCTGCCAAAAGACTATCATCGGTAAATTGGATCACGGTTAAAGAAATGGTGTGGGCTTGGGTACTGACTTTCCCGGGCTGTGGTCTGGTCGGCTATCTGATGGCGCTAATATTCATGAATATATTCTGAGGAGATTGCAATTATGCTTAAGAGAAAAAAAACAAAAGAATACAGTTACTATCAAGAATTTATCGAAGTTTCCGCAATGGGCGTTGCCGCAGCCAAGCTGATGACCAGTATTTTGAATGACTATAATCTTGAGACTCTGGAAGCACGGCTGAAGGAACTGCACGAGATCGAACATGCAGCGGATCAGAAGAAACATGAGATGATGAGCTACCTGTACAGTGATTTCCTGCCTCCACTCGAACGTGAGGATATCATCAACTTGGCTGGTGAATTGGACACAACCATCGACACAATCGAAGATACGCTCATCCACATCGATATTTATCAGATCAAAGAAATCACGCCGGAAATGCTGAAATTTATGGACATCATCGAAAAAAGCGCATTGAGTCTTGACGAAGCCATCAACGACCTGAAAAATTTCAAGAAATCAAAAGTGATCAAGGATGCCATCATCGCAATTAATCGCCTTGAAAAACGGGGAGATTCCCTGTATACTCGTTCGGTCAAAAAATTATTTGTCGAACAGAAAGATGCACTGGCGACAATGGCGACGACGAACATTTACGACCGGTTCGAACGGGCTACCGATTCCTTTGAGGCTGCGGCCAATGTCATCGAAACGATCGTCCTGAAAAATTCATAATATTTTTTTGATTATGCAATCCGCATAGCCAAAAATAAAGAAGCAGCTACCGAATCCGCTGAGATTCGATGGCTGCTTCTTCTGTTTCATAGGCGTGCTTGCTGAATTTAAGGTTCCAATGGGTCTTCCTTATCGCCTTCTTCAGTCGCATTTCCCTTTGCGTCTTCATTTTTTGCTGTCGGAGTTTCCGGAATGGGTGGCACGACATCTGTCGGCGATGCCGGCGGTGTCACTGTGGTCTTGGATGCAACAGTTGTTCCTCCCGGTTTTCTTGGGTGGGTCCGGTCAAACCGTTCTTTCCGGCGCGCTTCGATCCGTTTTCTTTCCAGAAGCTGCTTTTCAGCTCTTTGTTTGCCCCAAATCGTTTTACCGAACAGTTTTTTGATTACCCATAAAAGCAACAACAACAATAGAACGGCTACAAAGAAGGGCAGTGCATAGATGAACCAGATTGCGGCATCCTGCAACCAATAGTAGAAGGAATAAAGCGAATCGGTGAACGCATCCTTGACGCGACCCCAGAAAGGCGTCGATCCGCCTTGGTTATTCGAGATGCGCGAACGCTCGGAAACGGTCAGATACAAAGCCGTATAGTCGATCAAGTCATCGATGTTGTCCAACTCAGCCTGAAGTACTTCCCTTTCGGATATGGCAGCACTGAGACTGTCTTCGATAGCCAGGATCTCCTCGACTGTTTCTGCTTGATCGAGCAGCGCCAACAAACGCTCTTCTTTCCTTTGCAGTACGCTGATGCGCGTTGTTGTGTCCTCGTAATATTGCGTCACGTCCTCATTGCCCTGCTGCTCGCTGACTTTTGTGCCCAAGCCGCCCTCCAGATCATCCAAGAAGGCCGTCACGGAATCTTTCGGGATCCTTATCGTGTAACTGCCTTGGCGATAGCTTTGACTCAATGAAGAGGTAGTATAGAACATGTCGCCGCCGCTGGATTCGTAGGAGTACTCAACATAGGCCCCGTACTTAGCGACAATTTCCTTCAGATAAGCGATGGAATCATCATATTTCAACGTTTCATAGGAAAGGTGGACGGTGGTCACTACCTTTTCGCCGATAAGCAAACCCGCTCCTACTTCTCCATCCATTTTGGATATTTCGGTCGTCACGTTGTCTACTCCGACAGCGTCCTGTTGCGAAACACTCGTTTTTTCCGTCGTTATGAATGAACAACCCACCAGCGAGAATGACAGCAGCGATAGTATCAATAATTTCAGTTTTTTCAATTGAGGCGCCTCCAATCTTTCCTGAATTTCCTACTTAGATTATACCGCAATGAGGCCGCACCGCCTAATAAAGCCCTTGCAGGTTTGGGGTCCGGCTGTGGTTGATTTAGTTGGCTTGGCTGGAGAACATCTGAAGAAACCGAAGGACCGAGCGCTTCTCCGGTGAAGCGGCCTTTATCGGAGGTGGTAAGACTTTGACGTTCCCTCTTCCGGCGAAGCGATCTTCGCAGAAGGAGCGGTTCTTTGGCGGCCGTCAGCTCCGGTGAACCACCCCTCGCCGGAGCTGACGGCCCCCGCCCCCACTACTGAAACCACAAAAAGAAAGGGCCGGAAAGGCAAACACCTAAGTGTTCATCTTTCCGACCCTTTCTTCTGATACGGCATGGGTAAACCCATGGATGGGACTGTTCACAGCAGTCACCATCAAACATCCACATCCTGTGGTTGTGCAAGCACGTATGTCCCGTTTGATTTGCAATCACTTCGCCGCTTGCGCGGAATGGGCGAACCCACCTGATTGCTCGTCGCCTCATCGCATGTAAAACATCTTATCATGCAGAAACCAAGAAAGCAAGTCTTTTCTTTTAGTTGCATACACCTGACGAACTGGCCCTTACTTTTTGCCCCCCTGGTCAAATTGCTTCAGCCAAGCATCGGCGATGAGCTGGTGGCCTTTTTTGGTCGGATGGACGCCGTCATTCGATAATGTTTCATAGCCATCGATAGCACCAATTGCATTCAGATAAGCATCCAACCCAATCCATTCAGCATCGAATTCTTCGGCTAGGCGTTTGACGATTTCCTGTTTCGGATCCAAATCAACCCGCCAAGTTTTGCGGTCTTCCGGATAAGGGAAGACAAAGGGCTCCATCAGAATGAGCCGTGCATCCGACTTTTTCCGCAAGGAGGCCAGCAAGTGGCGGTAATGCATCTCGAACTGCTCAGCCCCCGCCTCGGTCGCGAACACCGTTTCATCGCCGACATTGTGCCACGTATCATTAATGCCAATCAACAAAGTGACGACATCGGGTTCGAGCGAAACACAGTCTGCGTGCCATCTTTCCGCTATGTCCAAGATTCGGTTCCCGCTGATGCCGCGGTTGATCAGCTGGTAGCGTTCGGAATCATCCCTGTCCGCAAGAGCCTTCGCTATCAAAGCTACATAGCCTTTTCCCAACGAATCAGGATTGTTTCGGTTGCGGCCGACGTCGGTGATGCTGTCGCCGATGAAAAGCAATTTCCGCTTGGTCGTTTTCTCCATAAGGCCCTCCTAATTGTTCTGGATGACTTCGACCTTATAGCCATCCGGATCGGTGATGAAGTAATATCTTACTGAAGAATCAGGCAAACCTTTATAGTCGGTCACATTGAATCCGGCTGCCACCTGTTTGTCATGAAGGGCTTCAAATTCGTCCACCCCGATTGCGATATGTCCATAACCGTCACCGATGTTGTAAGGTTCGTGATCGTAATTGTAGGTCAGCTCCAACTCATAATCATCGCCTTCCAAGCCTAAATAGACGATAGAAAATTTGTGCTCAGGGTAATCCAGCTTCTTTTTCTCGCGGAAATCAAAAGCCTCTTTGTAGAATGCAATCGATTTGTCCAAGTGCTGCACGCGAATGCAAGTATGTAACATTTTCATTATGCTGTCATTCCTCTCATTTATACTGTCTTTATCATACCGAATTATTGCCTCCAATACAAAATGTTTGTCGGAAAAATAACCTTGCTATATCCAACAAACTGAATTATTCTAGAAGTTAGTTACTAGCGAGAAGGAGAAAATCCAATGAAGATATGTATCTATTGCCATAATCGTATCCCGAAAGAAGCTTTAATCTGTCCCATGTGCGGGTCGGATGTTTCCGGTTCGGAAGCGATCCCTCAAGATGCGTTTTATCAGTCCACTTTGTTCGAGGAGTCTACAGAACATATTTTAGATGTTACGGCTGATGATGAAGCGTACTCAGAAGCGACTTCGCGCGCTGAAAAACAATCCTTCACTTTTAATGAGGCCAAACATAAAGCCACCCGCTACATCCGTTTTCTGTGGAAAAAAATGAAAGACCCCGCGGAGACCAGAAAATCACGCAGAGAAAGTCACAACCTTTACGGTTACTTCACCTTCGTCCTTTCAGCATTGCTTTCGGCCGGATTAGTGACGCGCATTGCAGTTGCATTGACAAAACAATATGACCTGCTTTCGCAGATTTCCTTGTTGCCATCCGTCACTTTTCAAATCGAACCAGTTGTTTGGTTCATGAAGAATTTCCTGCTGTTCCTGACATTCTATTATCTCTATCCCCTGCTGGCGTATCTGATCAAAACATTCTTTTTGCACAGACGTCATGCCTTACACAACTGGATGACGCAATATGCGGGAATGAACGCTTTTGGCTTGTTGCTGTTAAGCGCTGCGTTTGTGATTAGCCTGATTGCCCCAATTTTGATGGCGATACCGGTGCTTTTACTGTTTTTGGTTCATCTATCCAGCTATCTGGTGACATTCATCGCAAGCCTGTACCAAACAATCAATGAAACCAAACGGGATACCCTTTACCTTTGCCTCGGCGGCATCAGCGCTCATTTGCTGCTGGTGATGACGTTCGCCTACTTGCTGTTTCTGAAAATGTAGGATCACAAAACGACGCATCCGCTCCAAAACAAAACAACTGCTGCCCACCTTGGACTGGTGGGCAGCAGTTGTTTTTACATATTTAATTCTGTAAAGGCATACGGAACCAGTTCTTTGATCGTCAGATCCTTGATTTTCCCGTGCTTGTTGGATAGATAGACTGGTGTTTCATAGCCGCACAACTCCACCATCACCTGTCGGCAGATACTGCACGGTGGAAGGAATGTATCTGTGTCGCCCGCTATGGCGATGGCAGCTACATCCTCTTTACGGTAGCCTCGTGTCACACCTGTGAATAAGGCAGTCCGTTCTGCGCAGTTGGTGGCGCCGAAGGAAACATTTTCCACATTTACGCCTTCAATCACTGCCCCGTCCTTGTAGAGGACTGCCGCCCCTACCGGAAAATGCGAATACGGGCTGTATGCATGCTGCATGGCGACTCTTGCTCTGGACACTAATTCTTCACTGTTCATCGACGTTCCCTCGCTTATCATATATGGGTATTTTTCTGACGGTAAATGTTCGTGTTTACAGTATACCGATTATTTCAGAATTTGCCAAATCGAAAAGACCAGCAACCCGGTTAAAACAGTGGACGTTCGGATACTGAGCGCTTGGATCAAAGTTTCGGCAAATTCGCCATGTACTTATCAAGTGCTTGAATTGCTTCCGCCATCAAAACGGCAGTGACTTCATACGGCAGGCCGTGCACCGGTGCTTCAGGTTTGGTCGACAGACGGGCGATTTCCATGATGTCTTCTGCATCCAGTCTGTCCAAATGCAGATCAGAAAGGCTCTTCGGAATATCTAGATGTTCATAGAACGGGATAAGATTGTCGATTTCCGCCCATTTCTTCTCATAAGCCAATTGCACCATGATGCCATAGGCTACTTTATGGCCGTGCAGGAAATGATGCGATTCGGGGAAATTAGTGATGGCATCGTGGATTTCATGGGCGATTGTCGTACGCGCAAAAGCGTCACCCATCCCCCCGACCATTCCGCTTATGGAAGTGATCACTTCCGTCAGTTTCACAAAAGCTTCCGTCACTTCGCCTGCTTCCAGGCTCGCGATCGCCAATTCAGCGTGATCCAAAATGCTTTGTCTGCAGATAGAAGCTGCTTGGCGCGCCATCATCAGCATCGGCTGCTGCGCATTCTCAGGCAGCGAAAGGATTTCATCCGATTCGTACCATTTGGCCAGCGTATCCGCCAATCCGGCCACAAAGAAATCCTTCGGCGAATCGATGATCAAGCGCGGTTCCAACAACAAAAGCGAAGCTTGTTGCTGCAGGAAATCATAGCGGATAAATACGCCTTCCTCAGTGTACATGACACTCAACGGCGTCCAAGGCGCGCAATTGCTCGCCAATGTGGGAATCATCACACTCAGGATGCAACCCGCTTTCGCGGCAGCGTATTTCACGGCATCCATGATTTTTCCGCCACCGACACCGATGATTGCATCGCAATCGTTTTGTGAAGCCAAGCGGACAATGCGATCGACTTCTTCATAACTGCATTCGCCCGAAAAAGCCACTTCAGAAATCGAAAAGTCAGTTTTGTAGAGAGCTTCAAGGTACGGGCGGGCTTTTTGCCAAGATACGGCTCCATGCACAATCAAAATATTTTTTACGAAGCGTTCTTCCAAACGTTTCGGTAAAGTCGACAGAACACCCTCTCTGCATTCGTATTCTTGCGGTCCTGTTCTTACGATCAATTCTTTAGTCATTGCAGATTCTCCTTTCTCGTTATCTAGACTGTGCGCGTGAAAGGGTCGCGGCTGATACCGGCTGCCAACACTTGCTTCGCGTATTCTTGTGCGCCGAACAAGGAATGATCGCGGTAATTTCCGCATTCCTTTGCGGTCGTTGCCGGAACGACTGTCGTTTCCAATACAATCTGCAGCACTTTTTCCAAAGCAGAAGCGATTTCTTCCGGAGTATGTTCACCCCAACAGATCATGTAAAACCCGGTACGGCAACCCATCGGTGACAAATCGATGACGCCATCCACATAATCACGGATATTGATCGCCAAAAGGTGTTCCAAGGTGTGCAGAGCCCCTGTCGGTAAAGCATCCTGGTTGGGTTGCACAAAACGCAGATCGAATTTTGTGACGATCGCTCCCGTTTGGTGCACTTCATAGCCTGCTTGGCGGACATACGGAGCCTTCACCAAATCGTGGTCCAATTCAAAACTCTCTACTTTAGCCATTTATATTTCTCCATTCCTCAGCTCAACTCGCTGTTGTTTGTTTTACGATGCATACCAGTACATTATACTAGACATTTATGAGATTTTCCTTAAAATTATATCACGTGGTGTGTTATCATGTTAGGAAAAGAAAAAAGACTGAACCTAAGTTCTCGTAGACGAAAGGAGTGCCGCACCACTTTGATAAGCATCGTTTTTCAACAATTGCTGACCATGTTCAGCATCATGTTCTTTGGTTTTCTTCTGATCCGATCAAATGTCATCAACAGCGAGGGTACGCGTCAGATATCGACCATTCTTTCCCTGTTTGTGATGCCTGCGACTATGATCACCTCGTTTAACGCCGATTTTGACGCAAAGCGGTTGAAGCTGTTGTTATGGGCGACTTTAGCGGCTTTTCTGACGATTTCCATCCGCGCAGCCATTGCCCATGTGCTGCTGAAAAAAGAGGATCGCATCGATAAATATGCCACAATTTTCCCGAATGCTGGCTTCGTCGGTATACCATTGGTACTCGCGACGGTGGGCTATGAGGGCGTCTTTTTCATGTCCGGCTACATCATGGCAAACAACGTCACCCAGTGGACTTATGGCCAATATCTGATATCCGGCGACAAAAAAGCGATGACGCTGCGGCAAACCATCCTTAATCCCGGCATGATCGGGGCTGCCATCGGTTTGTGCATCTACATCAGTCGCCTGCCGGTACCTGAGTTTCTCTGGAAGTCAGTCGACAGCTTGGCAGCGTTGAATACACCACTGGCCATGATCATTCTTGGAAGCTACATCGCCAACAGTAATTTTTCGGAATTATTGGCGTTCCCGAAAGCGTATTGGACCACTTTCCTCCGTTTGATCGTCACCGCCCTCATCTCGATCGGCATCATTTATTTGCTGCCTATCGATGACTATATGGTGGAAATCGTCCTGACTATCGCTTCCTGTGCACCGGCTGCAACGAATACCGCCATTCTTGGCCGGCTGTTCGGCGGCGACTACGAATATGGAGCGCGTCTCGTAGTATTGACCACTTTATTGTCCTTATTCACCATCCCGATCATCGTGCAATTCGCACAAGTGTTGTTCGGATAATTATTTCAGAAAGAAGGTATGAGCTTGGATAAGTTATTAAAAGGTATCGTCAATTTCAGGAGGAGGGATTTTGAATCTCATCGTGAGTTGTTCAAAGGATTAAAAAGTTCCCAAAAACCTCATACCCTCTTCATTTCCTGTTCCGATTCACGCATCGATCCGAACATGATTACCGGAACGTTGCCAGGCGAATTGTTCATCATCCGCAACATCGCCAACATCGCTCCGCCTTACCGGGTCTCTTCGGAATATTTGGCGACGACATCCGCCATCGAGTACGCTGTGCTCGCACTTGGCGTTGAGAATATCATCATCTGCGGCCATTCGAACTGCGGCGGCTGTGCTGCTTGCCTATATCCCGAGGGTAAACTGGATGATTTGCCGCATACGCGCAAGTGGCTGGAACTCATTCACCCCGTCCGCGATCGTGTACTGAAAGAAATTCCGGAATCCGAACCCGAGGCGCGTGCCTGGATGATGGAACAAGGGAATGTCTTGGAGCAGCTGAAACATTTGATTAGCCATCCTTACATCGCCGAAAGGATGGAGGCCGACAAGCTACAGATAAGCGGTTGGCACTATATCATAGAGACTGGCGAAATTTTCATCTATGATCCCAACTTATGCGAATTTTTGCTTGCGAATGGTTAAGTCATGCATCTAAAATGATGTCTAGCTTCACGGGTTAGCCCTTCGGAAATTAGATAAATCTGTCCTATTGCGCTCTTCGATGCTCAGTCGGACAGATTTCCTAAATTTCTTTCAGGGCTGAACGAACCCGTTCAGCTTTTCTTACTGGCTGAATGATTGGCTGTCGGTTATCTGGCTGGCTGTGGACACGGAACAGTCGACAGATGGCTGCTTTCTCGACTGTTCACGATGAATCACGCTCGGAATGCCCGACAGCCAGGGCGGCAGCTGTTGTACTCTTCAGACACCCCAATAATAAAAGGACGCATCCGGTACTTGAAGCCGGATGCGTCCTTTTTATTTCATTCATTTTCCGATCTACACCGAACGTACAGGCAGGGCTTTTTTCCCGACTGTTTTCCAGACGACTTGGGCCAACCAGTAATCGACCATGCTGTGGATGACGGTTCCTACGCCTACCAACAGCATGACGGAAGAAATCAGACCTTTATCATAGTACGCTTCCGTAAGGTTTCCTGCAAAGTAGAACAGGCTTACGACAATGACCTCACAGCCAGCATGCAATACACCAAGAACGAAGCTGAACAGCAATGATTTTTTGATGTCATGAGCCATTTCCGGATGCTTTTGGATATATTTTGCGCCGACATAAGAAAAGATCATATGCGTTGCCGCACGCAGAACTACGACCAACGGAAAGCCTCCTAACATGAAGCCGACAGCTGTTCCGAAGGCAACCGCAACCGCAATGCCTGGCGAAAGGAACATAGCAATCATCGTTGCCACATGGCTAGCCAAGGTGAAGGATGCCGGTTCCAGAATAATTTTCAAAGGGGAAATCATCGGTATCAGGATCCCTATCGCAATCAGTAGAGCAGCTATCGTAATGTGTTTCGTTTGTGTACGTGTATTCATTCGGCCAATCCCTCCAAAGATGTTTACAACTGTCTTGACAGTTGTAATATATTATATAATCTTTTCAGGAGTTGTCAAGCTTATTCTCAGGTAGCTTACCCGGAATACAGGATTCCCGCTTCCTGCAGTTCCATTTTGATGCGCAGGAAGGTTTCTTCATCGTTACAAGCAAGTGTATGCAGATGCACGCCGCCTGTCAGCGAAGACAGCATCGCCGCTTCGTTTGAGGCAATTCTTTTCATAAAATCGATGACATCGTGGCGCGATCGAATATACAGTTCTCCTGTCAATGTGCCATAGACAGGATGCTCGACTTGAACGTCAACGACCTCGCCACCGTTGTCTACGATAATGTTCAGTTCAGTGACTGTATCGGATTGCGAATGCTGACAGGCAATTTTCCCCGTGAACAGGCTGCCTTCACCTTTAAAGGCACTCGCGGATAGATAGCCTCGCGGTGTTGCCAGGATTTCAATCCCTTTGGCACGGATCAATGCGATATCCCCCACGATGACCTGACGGCTGACCGATAATCTTTCAGCCAGTTGGGTGGCGTTCACCGGTTGATCGCTGGCTTCCAATAATTTGATGATTTCATTCCGTCTCTCTGCTGCTTTCAATAAACTCACCCTTCCCTAACGCTTTCTCTTCTTAATAGTACCCATTTTTGATCTGGACTGCAAGATTCGAAAAACAAAAAGCCAGCAACGCACCGCACAAGGCAGGTATTGCTGGCTTTTCTTATTTATTTTCCGTTGCGGCGATGTAGCAGCCCAATAAACGGAAATAGACGCTGCTTCGATGAATGAAGCGCAGGGCTTCGTGGACGTTTTCATCGGAGATGTTGCCTTCAAAATCCAGGTACAGCAGGTATTCCCACTTTTCCCCTTCGACCGGGCGGGATTCGATTTTGATCAGATTGATATGATACCTCGCGAAATGACGCAGCAGCTTGAAAAGCGTGCCGGCCTGATTGTCCAAGGAAAATACTACACTGACTTTATTGCAGCGCGGATTCGACTCAAGATCTTTGCCGACGATGATGAAGCGCGTTGTATTTTCACTTTGATTCTGGATGCTCTCCGCCAAAATGGAGAGCCCGTGGATCGCTGCGGCTCTTCTGCTGGCGATGGCACCCTTGTGCACATCGCCGGAATCCTTCACCATTTTGGCGCTGTCGGATGTGCTGTGGAATGGAATCTGACGCCACTGTTCATGGTCCTTGAAATAATCGGTTGATTGCTGGAAGCCTTGTGGGTGCGAATAGACTTCCTCTATCTGATCAAGGCTGGTCTCTTCCAGGCCGATCAGATGCTGTTCGATTTTGACGTATTGCTCGCCCACTATGGAAAGTCCATATTTGTACAACAGGTCGAGCACTTGTGAAATCGCACCAGTAGAGGAATTTTCCACAGGCAGAACACCATAATCGATTTCTCCGTTCTGGATACCTATAAATAATGATTCGAAGGTATGGTAGTTTTTCGGATCCACAGGCGCTTCTTTAAAATAATCCAGCATCGCTTCTTCGCAGAAGGATCCCGTTTCCCCGAAATAACCGATCTGCGCCTGCTGCTTTGGTTCGTGGATTGCAAAAATCTGCTCATAATCGTTCGCGGCTGCCCGGATATCCTTCTGGACCTCCTTCGAAAGATCCATGATCGTATCCAGGAAATGATGGGTCTGCACCGCAAACTCCTCACTCTTCAGATGGGTAAGATTCTGTTCCACTACACGCTGCTCCCGGCTTTCATCAAAAATGGGCAAATCGTGGGCCCGCTTGTAATTACCGATAGACTGGGAAAGCTGCATCCGTTTCTCGAACAGCGCCACTAGCTCCCGGTCAAGAGCATCCAACTCTTTACGATAGTCTTCTAAATCCGTCATACTCGCCTTCCACTCCGTTCATCCTAGTCGTATTTGTAGAATTTTGAATCCAACAGCAGATCCAGGATTGCGATCGCCGTCACGGCCTCCAATACAGGGATGGCGCGCGGTACGATGATTGGATCGTGTCTGCCCTCAACCGATAATTCAGCAGCCGTTTTGTCTTCGATATTGATGGTTTGCTGCACCTTTGTGATGGATGCTGGCGGCTTGATGGCAACTTTGTAGATGATCGGCATGCCGTCCGTGATGCCCCCCAAAATACCACCGTTATGGTTCGTACGGGTCTTGATCTGATCGCCGTCATAGTAGTAGGAATCATTCGCTTCCGATCCCAGCATCTCTGCGATACCGAAGCCGCTTCCGAACTCCAATCCTTTGATGGCAGGCACGGAGAATAGAATGTGCGCCAGAACGGACTCAACGGAATCAAAGAATGGGTTGCCGACTCCGGCTGGGATGCCCAATACGCAGATTTCCGCAGTACCGCCGACGGAATCGCCGCTGGCTTTCGCTTCACGGATCAGATTACGCATCTCTTCTTCAAGCGACTCGTTCAATAAAGGCAGTTCTTTACCGGCAAAGCTCTTCAGCATTTCAGGTGTGACTTCCGTATTAAGGAAGCTGTCGTCCTGGATTTTGGCAACGCTCTTGACGTGGCCGCCGATGGTGATGCCTTGTTTTTCAAGCAATTGCTTCGCAATCGCACCAGCAAATACTAACGGTGCCGTGATTCGGCCCGAGAAATGGCCGCTGCCGCGGTAATCATTGAAGCCGTCGTAACGGACATATCCTGGATAGTCGGCCTGTCCGGGACGCATCAACTTCTTCATCTGGCTGTAGTCCTTGGAGCGCGTATCGCTGTTGCGGATGATCGCCGCAAGCGGGCTACCTGTCGTCATGTCGTTGAAGTAACCGCTCAAGATTTCAGGCTGATCTTTTTCTTTCCTTGGCGTCGTCAAAGCTCCTTGGCCTGGCGCTCTCCGTTTCATTTCTTCCAGAACTTTATCCATATCTATTTCATGGCCTGGCGGCAGACCGTCGATGGTGACACCGATTGCGGACCCATGTGATTCTCCGAAAATGGATACCTTTAATTTATTCCCAAATACACCACTCATTGTATCTTGCCTCCTATTGCTTTATAGTCTTCCCAAAAATCCGGATACGATTTTGAAACGCACTCGGCATCCGTGATCGTGATCGGCTGTTCGCACACTGTCGCAGCGATCGCCAACATCATGGCGATGCGATGGTCTTTGTAGCTCCAGACCGTCTCTTTGCCCTTCAGCGATTTGACGCCGTGGATCAGCAGGCCTTCAGGCAATTCTTCGATGTCAGCGCCCAGTTTCTTCAATTCGCTGGCCGTTGCTTGCAGACGATCACATTCTTTGATGCGCAGTCTGCCGGCATTGATGATTTCCGTTTTGCCTTCGCTCAGACATGCTGTCAACGCGACGACCGGAATGATGTCGGGGCATTGCGACGCATCGATCAGCGTACCGTGCAGCCCATTTGTCGCGGTGCCGATCAGGCCATTGCTTTGCTTTTCGAAAGAGACGCCCATCGCTTCCAGAATGGAGACAACAGCGCGATCGCCCTGCAGCGAATCCATCGAGAGATCGTCCACCAACAAGTCGTTGCCCAATGCATCAGCGCAAAGGAAGAAGGCCGCTTGGGAATAATCCCCTTCGACGCGGTAATCCGTCGCTTTGTAGGACTGTCCTCCCGAAATCCGGAAGAGTTGATGGCCAACGTTTTCGATGGTCACACCGAAAGCACTCATGACCTCCAGCGTTAAATCGATATAGCCGATTGATTCAAGCGGCGTCGTGATTTTGATGACCGAGTCTCCATCCAACAACGGTAAGGTGAACAAGAGACCCGTTATGAATTGTGAGCTGACATTCCCAGGAAATGAGAAATGACCCGGTTTCAGGTTGCCGTCCACTACCAAATCAAGTTCGCCTTCAGTCGGTTTGTAAGTGATACCTTGTTCCTCGAAAATATCGTAGAAGATCGTCAATGGACGTTTGCCCAGATTCCCTCTGCCGACGAAGCGGCTCGCGCCTTGGAAAAGTGTCGAAATCGGCACAACAAAACGCAGCGTCGAACCGGATTCATTGCAGTCGATCAGGTGCTCAGCGGTCGTTGCACTCTCAGCAACTTTTGCTTCTGTGACGTATTGGCCCGCGCCGGTGATCGTCAAGGCGCTGCCTTCCTGCTCAATGATTGCCCCGAATGCCTTCATGGCCTCTATAGTTGCGATGATGTCATCCGAAAGCGCGATGTTGTCGATTTTGCAGGTGCCGTCGGAAAGTGCGGCACAGATGACAGCTCGGTGCGCCAAACTCTTTGAAGGCGGGACAGTCACTGTTCCCGATAGCTTATGTGGCTGTATCGTCAAATCCATGGTAATCCTCCTGTTGTTTCGATTTTATTTCTGCTGTTTCTTCTATAGTATTCGTTCTACATGTTCTCCAGACCATCAAAGAAGGCGATGGTTTCGTTCTGTACGTAGCTGTTTCCGATTTCCTTCAACAGGATCACTTTCAGATGGTTGTCCAAATTCTTTTTGTCCAATGTCATGATCGCCAACAAGCTGTCCAAGTCGAATTCCCCTATGTTGAGCTCCGTAGGCAATCCGACTTGTTTCGCCAATGCTTTGATGGCAGCTGCCGTTCCCGGTTTGGTGAAGCCTTTTTTCTCGGAAAGACGTGTGATGGCGACCATGCCGATCGCGACCGCTTCTCCGTGCGAGTATTTCGAATAATGGGTGTACGTTTCCAAAGCATGGGCAATTGTGTGGCCAAAGTTCAGCAGCATCCGTTCGCCGGTATCCTTTTCATCCTCTTCCACGACTCTGCGCTTGATGTCGCAGCACGTGTAGAGGATTTTTTCGATGTGCGCCATCAACTCTTCACGGGTATGCAGTGTCTGCAAGAAACTGAAGAATTCAGCGTCCTTGATGCAGCCGTACTTGATGACTTCGCCTAGACCGTCACGGAAAAAGTGATCCGACAACGTGTTCAGCATTTCCGGATCGATGAATACTTTCTTCGGTTGATAGAAAGCTCCGACCAGATTCTTACCTCTTGCCAAGTCTACGCCGACCTTGCCTCCGATGCTGCTGTCCACTTGAGCCAATAAGGAAGTCGGAATCTGGATGAATGGGACACCGCGCAGGAAGCTTGCAGCTGCAAACCCCGCAAGATCCCCGATGACGCCGCCACCCAAGGCAATAATCAGCTCACTCCGATTCAGTTGAAAATCCAATAATTGGTCATAGATCTGCGGCAGCATCTGAAAGTCTTTCGTCTGCTCGCCAGCTGGCAAGACAACCACAAGCGTCTCGTAACCGGCAGCCTGAAGCCCTTCCTCCAACTGTGCTCCGTAATGCGCATTGACGTTGTGATCCGTGATGACGGCAATCTTCTTACCGCTGTATATCTTCTTGATTTCTTGCGGAAGACGGTGGCGCAAGCCATTCTCAATCAAGATCGTATAGCTGCTTTTGCCGAGTCCAACATGTAATTCAGCCATTGAATCACTCCTTATTCAGATTAGGTTAAAAGAAAAACGGAACGGGTTCTTTCCAGGCTTACCCGTGAAGCTAGGCAACGCATTGAAATGCGCCGAAAGTGTTTCCTTTATTTTACCGCATCCAATTGCTTTCCTTCAATGGCAATCAACTGTTTTACGACAGCCATCAACTCATCGAACTCATTCGGGTTCAGACACTGTTGGCCATCACTCCATGCGTTCTCAGGATCGTGATGAATTTCGACCATCAGACCGTTCGCGCCGGACATGACTGCCGATTTGGACATGGATGGCACGAGGTAAGCAGAACCGCCCGCGTGGCTTGGATCGATGACGATCGGCAAGTGGGATAATTTCTGGATGACCGGAACGGCTTGGATATCCAAGGTATTGCGTGTTTCCGTTTCAAATGTGCGGATTCCACGTTCGCAAAGGATGACGTTCTCGTTCCCTTCGGACATGATGTATTCAGCAGACATCAACCATTCATCGTAAGTTGCAGACAAACCACGCTTCAACAGGACAGGCGTCTTCGTCTTGCCGACTTCTTTCAACAGATCGAAATTCTGCATGTTACGGGCGCCGATTTGGATCATATCGACATCCGCCTCAAATGCATCTACGAATTTCGTGGACATCAATTCGGTTACGATCGGCAAGCCCGTCGCTTCCTTCGCCAATTTCAATAAACGCAAGCCTTCCAATTCCAAACCTTGGAAGCTGTATGGGGATGTGCGCGGCTTGAAGGCTCCACCGCGGAGGAAGTTAGCGCCTGCCGCTTTTGCGCGTTGCGCGATGCTGATGATCTGTTCTTCACCTTCAACGGAACAAGGCCCTGCGATCACTCCGAAGTATCCATTACCGATACGCTGTCCGTCAATTTCGACGACTGTATCGTCCGGATGGAATTTACGGTTTGCTTTTTTGTAAGGCTCTTGAACTTTCAACACGCGTTCGACGATATGATGTTGCTGGATGGTGTCCATCGATACTTTCGAAGTGTCCCCTACCAAACCCAATATCGTCATTGTTTCGCCGACTACCGGACTCACGATGACCCCTTTGTCTGTTAAGCGTTTTGTCAGTTCGTCGATTTCCTCTTTTTTGGCCGTTTTCTTCAAAATGATGATCATGTCTTGTTCCTCCTAGTATGTTTTTGCTTTAAAAAAATAAAAAGCGGTGCCCATATGATATGAGCACCGCGTTAAGCTTCGTTATCCAAAAATGCTGTTGCCTGACGATCCGTCCTGCAAACTATTTTCCGCATCCCCTGATGTTTCTCATATTCGCTCTATGCAATTTTTTCCAAACAAAATATCCAGCGCTAAAATAGAAGCCCCAGAATGTAAAGTATGTAAAGTAAAAGTTTGTTTGTAAAAGATTGATAGCATGCGTGGAACCCATCGGATGACCTCTTCTCTTGTGTATCATTTAACCAGCTGAACTCATAATGAAAACGACTGATTTCCATCATTATAACAAACGCTCTAATCATTGCAAGAGTTTTTTAATTTTTTTTTAATTTGATCTGGGTATTGAAATTTAGATGGCGATAATCTACACTTTCCTAAAAGGAGTGAAACCTGATGCAATTTTTCGGACTATTCGGCGAACATTTGAGCCACAGCTATTCAGAAAGGATCCATTCGACTTTTTTTGATCTGATCGGAATGAATGCCGGTTATAAACATATTGAATTATCCCCTATCGAACTCGAAGCAGCGATAGAAGGAATCCGCGTGCTTCAGTTCGTCGGAGTCAACGTGACGATTCCCTACAAACAGACGGTGATGCCTTACTTGGATGAGATCACCCCCGAAGCGACGCGCATCGGTGCTGTCAACACGATCAAGGTAAAAGAAGGTAAACTGTACGGTGCTAATACCGATTATTATGGATTCGGAACTATGTTGGCTTCGCACAGCATCGCAGTCGAAAACCAGACGGCAATGGTATTGGGTTTCGGAGGTTCGGCAAAAGCTGTCGTTCTATACTTATTGGATAATGGCATCAATAACATTATCATCGTTTCACGGAAAAAAGGCGCTCTCACGGATATTCCGGACGATCCGCGCATCTCCTTGATGAGTTATGATGAGATAACGGACATCTCAGGCGATCTGATCATCAACACGACACCGCTCGGCATGTTCCCTGACAAAATCGGCATCAGTGCGGTACCATTGGAAGTGATCTGTCATTTCAGTGCGGCAGTAGATCTGATCTACAACCCACAGGAAACCGAATTCCTCCGTTTGGCAAAAACAGCCGGCCTGAAGACCTGCAATGGATTGGAAATGTTGGTGCACCAGGGAATCAAATCCCAGGAAATCTGGCTGGAACGGCCTTTCGAACTTGCATTAAACCAAGAAATCTATGACAAAATCACACAATAACGGGAATAGGTGAAGGATTTGGGAAAAAATATCATCCTGATCGGAATGCCTGGTGCAGGCAAGACGACTTTAGGTAAATTATTAAGCAATATAACCGGTTTCCGTTTCATCGACTCGGATGCCTTCATTGAGGAGAAGACCGGTGAGAGCATCACCGACCTCTTCCAGATTGGAGAGGACTATTTCCGTAATATCGAATCGGATGCCTATAAGGAAATTGCCGATTCCGAAGATACGATCGTGAGCACAGGCGGCGGTGTCGTCAAACGCAGTGAAAATATCGTGGCTTTGAAAAAGAGCGGAACAGTCTATTATATCGACCGCGCAGTCGAAGACATCACGCATGACATCGAAGTTTCTCATCGTCCACTCTTAAAGGACGGCCTGGAACGGCTCCATGCGTTGAAGGCCGAACGCGAGGCCCTGTATCAAGACGCTGCGGATTTCGTCGTCAAGAACGACAAACCGTTGGAAGAGATCGCCGCTGAAATCATTGCGTGCCACTTTGGAGCAGGAAAGGACGGATCAGCCCATGACAACCCTCAATAAGGAACTAAACATCACGATCGTCGGTCTGGGCGTAATCGGCGGATCTTTCGCGATGGCCCTTCACGATGCCGGCTACCGCAATCTTTACGGGGTCGACATCGACCAAGCGACGCTGGACAAGGCCAAAGCGCAGCGACTCATCAAGGAGGGCTATCAGGATGGCAAAGACATCCTACCGCAATCGGATTTGGTGATTTTTTCGCTCTATCCCCGTCTGGTGCACGACTTCATCGTTACCCATAAGCAGTACTTCAAGCCGGGCTCGATTCTAACGGATGCGACGGGTGTCAAAAAGTTCTTCATCGAAGATATCCTGTCGGTTTTGCCTGACTCGATCGACTTTGTCTTCGGTCATCCGATGGCAGGACGTGAAAAAAAAGGCATCGATTTCGCCAGTAGTTCCGTCTACAAAAATGCGAATTACATCTTGACACCGCTCCCTTCCAACAAAGAGGAGAACCTTGCTTTCATGGAAGCTTTGATCATGGAGATGGGCTTCGGGAGGGTCACGCGTATCTCTGCCGATTACCATGATGAAATGATTGCTTTCACCAGCCAATTGCCGCACGCGATCGCCGTAGCTTTGGTCAACAGCGATGTCGAAGGCCGCGAAACGGAGAAATTCACTGGTGATAGTTACCGCGAGTTGACTCGGATCGCTAAAATCAACGAAGAACTGTGGAGTGAACTTTTTCTTGAGAACAAAGAGTATTTGCTGAAGAGCATCCAGACCTTCGAGGACCAGCTTGACTTGATCAAAGCGGCTATCAAGAACGACGACAGCGTTGCCCTGAAGCAGCTCTTCATCCAGTCCACGAAGCGACGGGAAAAGTTCGACAGATGATGGTTTGCTTTCATTATACAAGCAATGACAAAAAGGATGCCGTAATGGTATCCTTTTTACTTAGCATCCAAGGGCTTCGGCAAGTTGCGTATTGCCCTGAAGTCGACTAAAATAAAAGTAGTGTATTGATATTTCGAATAACCGAAAGAAGGCTGAAAAACCATGCGTGAGAAGCTGAAAAAATTCAGTTATTTAGTCATCCTGTTCATTTTTGCGAGTTTTATCCTGATCACTGGATATGAATTTGTAAGGTTCCTCCAAACGAGAGGCACAGAAAAGCAAACGGAGCATTTCTTGCGGCTCGTTCAAGCAGGCTTTGGATTGGTTGCGCTGCTCTTCCCTTCGCTCCTGCGGAAGCATACCCGAATCCTTTTACCTCAAAGAATCACCTTCATCTATGCCGTGTTTCTCTATTTGGCGCTCTTGCTGGGCAGTCTTGGCGGGTTCTATGACACGGTTGCCGAATGGGATACCCTCCAGCATGCCTTGAGTTCCGCTCTGTTCGCGGTGCTTGGATTTTCCGTCATCGCCAACCTGCAGGAGGGCGGCATCGAAAGATTGAATCTGACACCGGTTTTGTCTTCGCTTTTTTCTTTCTGTCTGGCTACGACACTGGGAGTGCTCTGGGAATTCTATGAGTATTTCGCCGACAGCGTCATGGGTCAGAATACCCAACGGACTGCCACAGTCGATGGTATCCCTCTGATCGGGCAAGCAGCTTTGTCGGATACGATGGGTGACCTGATCGTGAACTGCAGCGCCGCAGCAATCGTCGCTATCCTGGGCTACTTCGCCTTGAAAAGCAGCGGCAATTGGATGGAATCGTATCTCATCACCTTTGATACAGAACCAGAAAATAACAAACGAATAAGGGGTAAAAAATGATTACTATACGGAATCTTTCCATAGATAATATCGAAGACGCGCTTGCCTTATCCGTCGATGATTGGCAGCGCAAATACGTCCGGCCGAACGCTGAAATGATCGCGTTGGCCTATGTCGGACCGCAAGAATTATTCCCGATCGCCCTATACGCGGGGGAAGAGCTGGTCGGCTTGGCGTTCGTCAAAAAAGAACAAAAGGCGGCGATCATGACGCTCGAACAGATTATGATCGGCCACCCTTTCCAATCCAAAAGTTTCGGTTCCGAAAGTCTCCGGGAAATCGCCAAATGGATTGAAACGCAATTCAGCTGCTCGCTGCTGCAGGCATCCGTCCAGATTGGTAACCAATGGGGACGCGAAACGCTTGAAAACGCAGGCTTCATGAAGCGCGCCACCGATCTCGAAAAACGCGAAATCGAAATGATCTATATCATCAAATGAAAACAATGGGGGATACAAAATGAAACCTGGACAATACGAAGCTTATATCAAATGGCGCGACAGTATGGTCGATTTTTCGGAGGACCTCGGCGAGGACGAGGCGGCGCATACACTCATCTGGGCTGCCTCCGATCCGGAAGCCCGCGATGACTTCAATCTGTTGTTGGCTTCCATGACGCTCGACCAAGTGAGCTACCACGAAATGAAGCAGATGGAGTTGCAATACGACTGCGAATTCATCTGACTTTGAGAGCATTCCGACTCTATAGCCGAAAGAAGAAGAAAAAAGCAAGCATCCGGTTTTTTGACCGAATGCTTGCTTTTTTAATGTCTATTTTCTTATCTTTTGATCGCACCGGACTCTGAATTCTTGAAGTCTTCCACTTCTTCTGCGGAAAACTGGTTGCAGTCTCCGTGGATCGTGTGTTTCATGCTGGATGCAGCAATTGCGAAATCAACGGTATGCTCGGCTGTATATCCGGAAAGAATCCCGTGCAGAATCCCTGCCGCATATGCATCCCCGCCGCCGACCCGGTCAACGATCGGTGTGATCGTGTGCACGTTCGAAAAAGTGGTTTCCCCTTTGCGCCACATCGTTCCTTGGAGCACATTGTGGCTGGCGGAATGCACCTGACGGATAGTGGAGTAGAAGACTTCGATGTTCGGATATTTTTCCGCCATCTTCTCATAATAATACGTCACATCTTCCTGCTCGCTTGTATTTTCCGGAATCCCCATCAGATACAAAGCATCCAATTTACCCGCGGAAAGATAGTCGGTCAACGGCAAGACCTGCTCCAGGAAAGCCCCGCATTCAGCTTGCGTCCATAGTTTGGCGCGGTAATTGATGTCGAAACTGACTTTTATCCCGCGTCTTTTCGCTTCCCGCACCAAATCGACCGACCACGCGGCCCACTCCTTGGTGAGCGCGGCAGTTACGCCGGAAATATGGAACAGGTTCACGTCCTCGAACAGCTCGTCGAAATCCCATTCCAAAGCTTCCATGCTGGAAAAACTTGAATGGGCACGGTCATAGACCACCGAAGCGGCACGTTCCCCCACGCCACTTTCCAAATAATAGGTGCCGAGGCGTTCGCCGCCCTTTCTCAGCAAAGCAGTACAAATTCCGTAGCTCTTCAGATGTTTCCGGACCGCAACCCCCAATGGATTGGCCGGCACTTTGCTTGCGAAAGCCACTTCATGCCCGAAATTCGCCAGACTGATGCCGACGTTCGCTTCCCCGCCGCCGTAATGCCCGGTGAAATTTGTGGAATAGGTCATCAATGTTCCTGGATCTGTAGATAGGCGCAACATGATTTCACCCAATGTCAAAATTTTACTCATCTTTTCGCACGCTCCCGATTATATTGTTAGTTTTCATGAACGCGGTTACATTCTTCTTTCCGGTATGATGCAACCGACCTGAAATGCAGGACATAAAACCCATTTAGTTTCCATATAGGAAATATAGTTTTCTTTTAGGAAATACCTTGGTTTCATTATACGGTTTCCTTTTGGTTATTTCAACACCTATGTGAGCGAATTTCTATTTTATTGACATTTGAACTGCAGACCGTCACCTACAAACGCGAACACCAAATCAAAAATCATACCATCCTAAACCAAAAAAACTGCCTCGCTTGAGACAGCTCCGTCCTTCTTCAATTGTCAGCCAAAAGTTTTCGTCTTGCCCAATTCGGCCAGCAGGTTCTTTTTTGTTTCCAGCACTTTCGCGATGGTCTTCTCGCGATCGAAACGGTATTTCGGCGTACTGACGCTGAACGCGCCATAGAGTTTGTTGTCGACCACAAGCGCAGCCCCGATGCAGATGACATCCAGATCGTTTTCTTCATCATCAGTTGCAAAACCGGCCATCCTAACGTTCCTGATTTCCTCTTTCAAAACAGCGCGATCTGTTATCGTGTTCGGTGTGTCCGCGACCAGTTCGACTCGCCCTAGATAGGCCTCCAACTCCTCTTCACTGAACACAGCCAGCATCGCCTTGCCCATGGCCGAACTGTAGAGATGGTTGGTGTTGCCGATCCGGGAATTGATGTTCGCAATCGCTTTTTGTGTCTCCAATTTGTTGACGTAGAGGACCTCATCCTTGTCCAGGATGCCTAAGTGAACCGTTTCATCCAGACCGGCCTGCAGATTCCGCAGATAAGGCTCGGTGATTTTGATGATGTCCAGATTCGCCAGCCGGTTGTTCGCATGGCGGATCAGCGCGCTGCCCAAGGTAAAACGCTTCGTCTGCTCATCTTTTTCCACGTATCCGATCAAAAGCAATGTGTCCAGAATTTTCAGTGCCGTCGGACTGGACAGTCCCGTGTTGGCTGCAATGACGGCCAGGCTCTGGGCTTCTTTGCTGTTTGACAGATGATCGATGATCTTAGCGGCTTTCAGCAAGACTGTTCCGTAAGGTTTTTTCTCTTCTTCCATTTTTTGACACTCCTCAACTGTTTCCTATTCAGAAACAGTTTACCCCAAAACGAACATTTCGTACAGAATCATTTCTAAATAAGCAACGCGAAAAAAGACGCCCTGTAAAATAGAGCGCCTTCGTGTGTTGATCAATTGTTCGGTATTTCGTTCAGCTCTTCCACAAGCGTAACTTGCCAGCCTTCGCCGTCGACCCATTTGAGTTGGACGCGCGCGATTTTCTCTTTCTGTGTATCCGAGACTGTGGCAGTGACTTGCTGGTCGCCGGCATTGCCGATCCACCATTCAATCATATTATCGGCGCTGATGCCTGTTGCGGCGGCAACAGCTTGCTTAATTTCGATGCGGTCAGCAGATCCGTCGGTGTAATCGGTAGCGCTGTGCTCACCGGTTTGGGACGTTCCGATCGGTTCCCAATCGCCGGTGTATGCTTTTGCGACGTTCTCATCGGTTGATGGCACTTCTTTTGTTTCCGCCTCGTCATCTTCTTCCGGCTCTTCTGTATCGCTACTTTGCTCTTTTTCCGAAGAATCTTTGGCTGAGTCGGACGTTTTGCTGGAATCATCCGATTCGGTGATGATCCTGTTTTGTGAATTCGTTTGATTATTGGCCGCTATGGATGGTGTTTCATCATTCCCGTAAAAAATGTTATAGAGCAGCACGAGCCCCAAAAATGCGGCTGCGATGATTCCTACAACGACAAGCAGGTTATTGCGTCTATGATTTCGGTGTAATTCTTGTCTGGTCGGTTTTTGATTGTTCTCTGACATGCAGTTGCCTCCTTCTGAATGATACAAGTTTATCATGTTTGCGATACGGAAACGTTAAATCCAGTTTACAACTCTGTGTCACAAAACCTATTTGACCGGACTGTTCTTCTTGGATGCCTTTATCCTGGACAAGAGCCCGAAAAGGCTGTCAACAATGAAGATCGCCAGCGCGATGGCACCCGATATCTGCAGCGTGAGGACCAAGTGCTGCTGCGCCACTGCATAATCTTTGTTGATGAAGGAATATACCGATTGATAAACGCCTGTTCCGGGAACCAAGGTGATGAAGGCAGGGATAAAATAGATCGTCACAGGCGTCTTCAGAAAACGCGCTAACAGGTGCGCGATCCAGGCAATGAACAGACTGGCCATAAAAGTGGCTGCGACGATATCCATGAACAATAGGCCGACAAGGTAGACACCCCAACCTAACCCACCTGCCAAAGCGCCATAACGCAAAGTCCGTTTTGGTGCTTCCAAAGTGACGGCGATAAAGAAAACGGCCACGAAAGCAACGACCATTTCCAAAGCAATTTGCAGCACACTCACCGGATCACCTCGCCGCCGACGACCAAGCCGGCACCGATGCCGATCGCAATGAATATCGCGATCACAAAGGCCTCCAATATTTTTGCAGCTCCCGACATGTAGTCCCCGCGGAAAGTATCACGGATGCCGTTCGTCAATACCGTTCCCGGCAACAATGGCATGATGGCACTGATGATGATCGTATCCGGTTGAATCGGAAAGGTCAACAGCTCGGACAAAATGGCCGTCATCACAGCAATTACGAAACTGGAGACCAGGTTTTGGATGAATGGGCGGATTTTCCATTTGACCGCGGTGTGCAGTACAAACGAAACTGTGGCGCTGACCGGAAGCATCGCCAAAAAGTCGTAAAAGGTGCCGCCCATCAAAAAGATGAACAATTGGATAAAGCCGATCAGAGCAAAGCTTTTCTGACGCCTGCTGTATTGGATTTCGTCGATGTTCTGCAGCGCATCGTAAGCCTCTTGGATCGTCAATCTGTCTTCGACGAAATTCCGCGAAACGGCATTGACACGGGACACCCTGTTCAGGTTCGTCGTGCGTTCGGTAATCCGTTTGACGACCGTAATCGCATGCATATTCGGACTGTCGAGCGTAGCCACCAGCCCGGTGGTCAAAGCCAATGCTTCGGTCATCTGCAGCCCGGTCTTCTTCAAGATGCGTGTCACCGTATCCTCGACACGGTACGTTTCCGCGTTGCTTTCAAGCATGATTTGTCCGGCCAGGACCGCTGTATCCATGTATAATTCAAAATCCATTTCCGGATTAGGTGTATCCGTCATCCAAATCCCCCTTCCTTCTCAAAACATTATTGGCTTGTGCGCAGCCTGCGAGCAGCCCACGCCGATTCATTATAGCAAGATCTATATTTCCAGCAGCTGCATCAATTCTTCCTTCGACAAGGAGGTGACCGATTGGCCGCCAGCCTGGATGACGGAATCGATCATTTCGCGTTTTTTCGCCTGCAATTCATTGATCCGTTCCTCAATTGTACCGGTCGCGATCAGGCGAACGACCTGCACGACCTTTTTCTGGCCGAAACGGTGCACGCGGTCGGTCGCCTGGCTCTCGACCGCAGGGTTCCACCAGGAATCATAAAGGATGACGGTATCCCCTCCAGTCAAGTTAAGGCCGGTCCCGCCAGCCTTCAGGGAAATCAGGAAAAGATCCTTTTCGCCTTCGTTGAAGCGGGTCGTCAAAGCCAGCCGGTCCTGATTCGGCGTCTGGCCATCGAGATAGAAATAGGCTTCGCTCGTTTCATCCAGTTTCTCACGGATGATTGCCAGCATTTGCGTGAACTGGGAGAACAACACGACGCGTCTGCCGTTCTCTTTGGCTTCCGCCAAATATTCCATCAGCCTGTCCAATTTCCCGGAACCACCTGTGTAGTCGGCCATGACCAAAGCCGGATCGCAACAGATTTGGCGCAGGCGTGTCAGGCCCGCCAAGATTTTGATCCGGTTCTCGTTCAGCGTATCCGCATCCAGCATCTCTTTCGTTTCCTGGCGCATCAACTGCAGCTGCGACAAGTAGACGGTCTTTTGTTTTTCGGTCATTTCGATGTAGGAAATCGATTCGATTTTCGGCGGCAGATCCTTCAGCACATCAGCTTTCAGTCTGCGCAGGATGAACGGTTTGACTTTCTTGGCAATCTGCGCCGGATCCATCTGTTTGAAGTCCTTTTTCGTCCCGAACAGTCCGGGCTGCGCGATGCTGAAAATGGTGTAGAGTTCGGACAACGCGTTTTCGACAGGCGTCCCACTCAAAGCGATTTTGTTGTTGGCGTTCAGCGCGGAAGCCGCTTTTGTCGTCTTCGCTGTGGCGTTTTTGACGCTCTGGGCTTCATCGAGGATGACGGTACGGAAAGCCAGCCCCTCATAAAGATCCTCATCGCGCTGAAGCAAGGGATAGGAGGTGATCCATACCGGAATATTTTCTGCGATTGCAGTTGCGATCGTGTCCCTTCTTTCGCTCTTCATGCCGGTGATGAGCCGGGTTTTGATGTCTGGCGCGAACTGTTGGAATTCCTTTTGCCAATTGTAGAGCACACTGGAAGGGCAGATGACCAAATAAGGTTTGGTGTCGCCTTTCCCGAGCGAGCCGGCGATGAAGCTGATGACTTGCAGCGTTTTGCCGAGCCCCATGTCGTCCGCAAGGATGCCGCCGAAGCCGTAGTGATCGAGCCCCTTTAGCCATTTGTATCCTGTTTCCTGATACGGGCGCAAAGTCGCTGTCAAATCCTCAGGCAGTTCGAAGTCGATTTTTTCGGGCCTCTCCATCCGATTGATGAGCGTCATGAAATCCTCATCCTGGTGGACGACCCCCGCATTGGTATCCACACCGAACGCCTTATAGAGCGGCAGTGACATCTCTTTTTTCAGATCCTTCAAAGGTACGTCCAGCTGCACGACCGCATCGGTCAGCTCCTTGATTTCCTTTTGGCGCAAATTAACGATTTTCCCGTTTGATAGGCGGTGATAGTTTTTGTTCTGGGCGATCTGCCTGACCATCTGTTTCAGGTCCTCCACATTGATTTCATCGGTGCTGAACGTCACATCCAAAAGACGTGACTGGCTGTTGACTTCGATGGCGACTTTCGGCGGCCTGCTGGGTTGGTAAAGCAGGTTCTCAACGGCTGCTGTCGTGAATATTCCGCAGTGCGGAGCTAGTTTTTCCAGGCCTTCGTAAAGGAACGACATGATGTCGTCCAGGGCATCCAGATAGAGCAATCCATCAAACTTTAACGCATTATTTGCACAATCGCTGAACGTTTGGATCATGATGCTTTCGGCAATCCGATCCCTGATGACCGTATCCGGAGTCAAATCTTTATGGGCCAAGCCTTCTTTTGCGGCATCAATCTTTATTTCCCCGTAATTGAGAAACAATTCCATGATCAGCTTTTCCTGTTTCCAGTCCAGATAAAGTTCCGCCTTCAATGGGAAGCGTTGGTAGGTCGATTGCACGGATTCCGCTAGCGAGATGGTCACAAGCTTCTGCAAAGCCGGCACAGCTATCGCCAAGAAATCACCCGCGGAGTCCGGTGCGATATGCAAGCCTTCATGCCCGGATTGTGAAATGGCTGTATAGATACTGTTTAAACGGTCCTTCATGCTTTCGGTCAAAAAGTAGAAATTTCCGTCAATCAGGAAGATGTCCGCTTGGTTGAAAAAAATATTCTCGGATGAAACTTCCGTTGTTTCTTCAAAGAGAAGCCCTCCCTTCGGCAATTCACTCAGCGCGAAACTGATCGGAAGCTGATCAAAATCCTGCACCAGTTGTTCCGGCAACAACGCTCTCCCTTGGGTCTGGTAGGGATTTGTTTTGATGAAAACAAGCGGACAATTAGCCAGCTTTTCCAATAATTCCTTCACCATGCTCGCCGGAATTGTGATTTCTTTGCGATCCTCGCTCGATCGATAGTCGCGAGCGGATGTGGCCGAAGCATCGATGATTTGCTTCAAAAGAAGAAAAATTGCACGGTCTTCCGCTGATAATTCATGTTTGTCCGGCGAAAAAGTGAATTTTTTCCCGAACGGAAGCTCTTTCCCAACCAACATACATTTGATGACATAGTCGCAATCCTTCACCAGATAAAACTGCCCGGCGCCTACCCGCATCTTCAGGCTGTAGTGTTGGCCATAGCGCAGGTCGGACATGACCATCGTATATTCCACTTGGATCGGCACCCTGTCGAACAGGTTGTTCTCCTCAAGCAATTCGAATTGAAGCACGTCCAGCAAACGTTTCGTCTGTTCGACATCGTAGCTGCTGGACTTATTGGCTATAGCTGTTGGTTTACTCGCGGTTTTCCGTTCCTTCCTGTAGTCCGAAGAAGAATTGAGGATCGCCAAAAGGAAGGCCACAACATGTTTGCAAGGCCCCGGATAGCTTTCGAAGGCCGGGCAGGAACAATAGTAATCATCGATTTCTGCATATTCATCCAGATAAACCTCTACTTCGTACTTTTTTGTCCCTTTGATATCTGCGTAAAAGGCATTTTCAGCACTGTTGGCTGTGTATTGCCGCAGTGCCCCGCTTTCAAACAATTGCATCCCTTTCTGGAAGGTCGTGTTGCTGTATGTCATATCCTTTATTTCTTGCATATTGTATCCCACTGAAATCATTCTCGGTCCACATCCTCGCTCGCTTAGTCTTTATAAGTTTACCATAGACCGTTGTTGATCAGGCTACAAAAATGGCTCCTGGATTGTCGGACGGGACAGAATGTCCGATACATCCCAGCAAAAAGATGTCACTTTTTGTTGACAACACTTTCAATGTGACATACTATATATTCATTAACACATCACATTAAGAATTGAGGTGGAAAAATGGAACTTACCGATAGGCAAAAACAGATTATCGAAATCGTCAAGAAACAGCAGCCGATTTCCGGTGAAAAGATTGCCTCCATACTGGGATTTGCGCGGGCGACGCTGCGGCCCGACTTTTCGCTGCTGACAATGAGCGGCATCCTACAGGCCAAACCGAAAGTCGGTTATCTGATCAACGAGGAGCACACCAACTCCGTGCTGGTCGAACAGATCGCCAAACAAAAAGTCGAAAAGGTAATGGCCATCTCGGTCAACCTCACCAAAGAAACGAGCATCCAGGACGCCATCATCCAGCTTTTCCTTGAGGATTGCGGTTCCCTTTATGTCACCGACAACCGGGAAATACTCGGGATCGTTTCCCGCAAAGATCTGCTCAAAAGCGCTCTGGGCGACTCCGATCTGAATGCCATCCCGGTCGGAATGGTGATGACGAAGATGCCGAATCTATATACCGTCTTCAGCGACACGCTCGTTGTCGATGCCACGAAACTGCTCGTCACCCATCGCGTCGACAGTTTGCCGGTGCTTTCCCGTCCTGTTTATGAGGAGACCGGCAAAAAAGAGGTCATCGGAAAATTTTCGAAATCGACCGCCAGTAGATTGTTGCTTGATATATTCAACAAAGACCTTTAGGAGGACAGTGTGCAAATGGACCTTTACGCGATTTACTTAGTATCCGATTCCGTCGGCGAGACGGCCGATGTAGTGATCCGTTCCGCCCTCTACCAATTCGAGACGGAAAATTACCAACTGAAGAAATATTCCTACGTGCAAACGACCGAGGAAATCGACGATATCTGCGCAAAAGCTTCCGAGGAAGGGAAGGCAATGATCTTTTACACCTTCGTGAAAAAGGAAATGGCCGATCACATGATGGGACAGATCGAAAAGTCCGGTCTTATCGGCGTTGACATCTACAGTCCGATTTTGACTGGTTTGGGTCAACTGTTCCAGCTTCCGGCCAAGGAGAAGCCGGGCATCAACCGCCAACTCAACGAGGACTATTTCAACCGTGTTGAGGCCATCGAGTTTTCCGTCAAATATGATGACGGCCGCGATCCGCGCGGCATTGAAAAAGCGGACATCGTGCTGGTCGGCGTGTCCCGCACATCCAAGACACCACTGTCGATCTATCTGGCGAACAAGAACGTTAAAGTCGCGAACATTCCGCTCTTTCCGGAATCGAAGCCGCCGAAAGAAATCTTCACGATTGCACCGGAGCGGATCATCGGCCTGGTGAATTCGCCGAAAAAACTCAATGAAGTCCGCAAAGAGCGCCTGAAGACACTGGGACTGCCGCCCTCCGCCAGTTACGCCGGCATGGAGCGCATCCTTGAGGAACTCGAATACTCAGACAAGATCATGAAACAGATCGGCTGCGAAATCGTCGACGTTTCGAACAAAGCGATCGAAGAAACCGCAGACCACATCCTGCACTACATGGATGTCATGAATATCAGCCGCAAGCAACTATAACCTATAATCAGCCACAAGGAGGAAAAGCATATGACGAAGCAATGGGTTTACCGTTTTTCAGAAGGCAAAAAAGAACAAAAGATGTTGTTGGGCGGCAAAGGCGCCAACCTAGCCGAGATGACCAATCTTGGCCTGCCCATCCCTCCAGGATTCACGATCTCGACGGAATCCTGCATCCATTATTTCGATGAAGGCCGAACACTTTGGGCTGCGCTCAAGCAGCAGATCGATTCCGCCCTCATCGACCTGGAAAATGCGGTCGGAAAATCTTTCCATAACCCTGCCAACCCGTTGCTGGTGTCGGTCCGTTCCGGTGCCGCCTTCTCGATGCCGGGCATGATGGACACAATCCTGAATTTGGGGCTGAACGATGCATCTGTCGCTGGTCTGGCTGAACAGACGCAGAACCCGACTTTCGCTTTCGACAGCTACCGCCGTTTCATCCAGATGTTCGCCGATGTCGTGAAATCCGTTCCGCGCATTCATTTCGAAGCGATCCTGGATACAGTCAAAAATGAGAACGGTTACCAGTTCGACAATCAATTGACTTTGGAAGACCTGACCGACCTAGTCGCGCAATACAAAGCCATTTACCAACGCGAAACCGGCGAAACTTTCCCGCAGGAACCGTTGGATCAATTGCACCAAGCCGTCCAGGCTGTCTTCTCTTCATGGAATAATGAAAGGGCTATTCTGTACCGCGATATTCACAACATTTCGCATAACCTCGGCACAGCCGTCACCGTCCAAAGCATGGTGTTCGGCAACCGCGGCAACGATTCTGGTACCGGTGTGGCCTTCACGCGCAACCCGGCGACCGGCGCGAAAAAACTGTTCGGCGAATTCCTGATGAATGCGCAAGGCGAGGATGTCGTGGCCGGTATCCGCACGCCATTGGACATCGACACACTGGAGCAAGTGATGCCTGCCGTCTATAGCGAATTCAAGGTCATCGCCGAAAAACTGGAGGACCACTACGCCGATATGCAGGACATCGAGTTCACGATCGAAAAAGGGAAACTATACTTGCTGCAGACACGCAACGGGAAACGGACAGCGGCCGCAGCCGTCGCAGTGGCCGTGGATTTGGCCGACGAAGGCCTGATCACGAAAGAGGAAGCCGTGATGCGCATCGAAACCGGCCAACTGGACCAGTTGCTCCACCCTACTTTCGATACGAAAGCTTTGGCTGAAGCTCCCTTGTTGGCGACCGGGCTCGGCGCTTCACCTGGAGCGGCATCCGGACATATCTACTTCTCCACAGCCGCTGCCGAAGCAGCAAAAAAGGACGGCCTGCCAGTCATCCTGGTCCGCCGCGAAACATCGCCTGAGGATTTGGCCGGTATGATGAGTTCGGAAGGCATCCTGACGGCACGCGGCGGCATGACTTCGCACGCGGCAGTCGTCGCCCGCGGTTTGGGAAAATGCTGTGTGGCCGGCTGTACCGCAGCCGTCATCGATGAAGAAAACAAAACAGTTGTCATCGATGACGTCACCCTGCACCAAGGCGACCTGCTTTCGATCGATGGCGCAACCGGCAGAGTCTACGCCGGCAAAGTCGCCAAGCAGAACCCGACTTTGGGCGGCAAATTCAGCACCTTCATGGAATGGGTCAACGAAATGAAAGTGCTGCAGGTCAAAGCCAATGCGGACTCCCCAACCGACGTCAAACAGGCATTGTCCTTGGGCGCGGAAGGCGTCGGCCTGTGCCGGACCGAGCACATGTTCTTCCATAAGGACCGGATTCCGGTTGTCCGCCAGATGATCCTTTCCCGCACGCTGGACGAACGCAAGAAGTACTTGTCTGAATTGTTGGGAATACAGCGCCAGGATTTCCAGGAAATGTTCGCCCTGCTGCAGGATCGCCCGATGACCGTCCGCCTGTTGGACCCACCGTTGCATGAGTTCCTGCCGACAGCGCATGCAGATAAAGTTGCGTTGGCGGATGCGATGGGAGGCAGCCTTGCAAACTTGGAGGCGCACATCGATTCCTTGCATGAAGTCAATCCGATGCTCGGTCACCGCGGTTGCCGTTTGGCCGTCACTTACCCGGAAATCTACCGGATGCAGGCGCGCGCCATCATCGAGGGGGCCTTCGCCGCTTCCGAAGAAACCGGCAGCACAATCACACCGGAAATCATGATTCCGTTGGTCTGCGACGTCGACGAGCTGCGCTACGTCAAAGCGGAAATCGTGGCGGAGATTGAGGAAGTATTCTCTGAGAAGGCTGCGACCATCCCCTACCTGATCGGAACGATGATCGAAATCCCGCGCGCCGCGGTCACTTCCGACGAAATCGCGATGGAAGCCGACTTCTTCAGCTTCGGCACGAACGACATGACCCAGATGGGATTCGGCTTCTCCCGCGACGACGCCGGCAAGTTCCTGCAGGAGTACGAAGACAAAGGCTTGCTGAAGCCGAATCCGTTCCACTCACTGGACGTGAAAGGCATCGGCAAACTCGTCAAATTATCCGCCAAATTAGG
>ERZ1023696.3-NODE-3-length-96332-cov-8.845029_pt1 | contig 96332 bp, 81 predicted proteins | sample MGYA00520859_ERZ1023696 | MGnify/ENA primary metagenome ERZ1023696 (study PRJEB33180, sample SAMEA4046002) | wastewater metagenome | place: Denmark | collected 2016-03-13 | study: EMG produced TPA metagenomics assembly of the PRJEB13832 data set (Local surveillance of...
TCGGGGCTGGGCGGCGGGCTGGGTGCGCGTGCCAGAAAGAGAAAGCGTGCGGGTTCGGTCTTTTGGCCGGGCCGAGCGAGCAGCAAGGCGATGGTCTCGGCCTGTTGCGGGGGGGGGTCGGTGTCCAGCAGCACGCAGGGCGCCTCCAGGCCGTTGGGGCGGTGGACGGGGAGCGGGCGCACGGCCTGCGCATCCACCCGGCCGGGCGCGCGCACGCCACCTTTTTTCATGGCGCGCACGAAGGCGTAGGGCGTGAGGTAGCGGCCGCCATCGTGCTGCAGCGCGGCTGACAGCAGCGCGCGCAGATTGGCCAGCACCGCCATGCGCTGCGCCGCCGGGGCGGCGGCGGCAAAGCGGGCCAGCACGTCGCCATGCTGGTAGATGGTGTGCAGTGCGTCGTGCGGCGGCAGGGTATCCACCCAGGCCTTGTATTGAGCCAAATTGGCCGCTAGCGCTTGCGTATCAAGCGCTAGTAGCTCACTTTTTAGAAGCAAATCAAACCAACTGCTGCCTGCGTGCTCAGGCTGGCGGCGCAGCGCGGCCAGCGCCACGAGGGCGTCGTCGCCTAGGCCGAACAGCGGCGACTTGAGCGCGCGGGCCAGCGACAGGTCGTGCCCGGTGGACACCAGCGCATCGAGCAGCGCCACCACATCCTGCACCTCGGGTGCGTCGAACAGGTCGGCTTTTTCGGGCTGCACGCAGGGAAGGTGAAGCGCGCGCAAGGCATCCTGCATGGCGGCGAGCCGGTCGCGCTTGCGGGCCAGCACCAGCACTTCGTTGGGCGGCGTGCCTGCAGCGATCTGCGCGGCCACCCACGCAGCGGCCTGCGTGCATTCGCGCATGCGCTGGGTTTCTTCGGCCTCGTGACGCGGCTCGGTCAGGCTGTCGCGCCAGGCCAACGGGTCGGCGCTGCCACCACCGGCGCTATCCGGGGGCAGGATGGCGGGCAGGCGCAGCAACACGCCGGGGTCTTTGGATTCGGTGGTGTGATCGCGGAACCCACTGGTCTCGCCCTGCGCCTGGGCCGCGCCCATCACGTGGTTCACGGCGGCGATCACGCCCGTCGCGTTGCGGCGCGTGTGGTCGCAGCTGAGCAGGTCGCCACCCAGCCCGTCGCGCACAAAAGCCTGTGCGGCAATGAACACCTGTGGCTCGGCACGGCGAAAGCGGTAGATGCTCTGCTTGGGATCGCCCACGATGAACACACTGGGCGGCTTCTGGCCACTGGCGCCGCCGCCCGAGCCCGCATAGCCAGACAGCCACGCATGCAGCGCCTGCCATTGCAGCGGGTTGGTGTCCTGAAACTCATCCACCAGCAGGTGGCGGATGCGCGCATCCAGGCGCTCTTGCACCCAGCCCGAGAGGATCGGGTCAGCCAGCATGACCAGCGCGGTGCGCTCCACATCGTTCATGTCCACCCAGCCATGCTGGTGCTTGACGGCGGCAAACTCTGCAATCAGGCAGCGCGCCAGCCGGGCCATGCGCTGCTGGTGCTGCCAGGCGTCGTGCTGGCGGCGCGCGGTGAGCAGGCGCTGCAGCTCGGGCTCGGCCTCCTGCGCGGCGGGGAATTTTTCGAGGTTCTTGGAAAGGCGGTCTTCCTTGGCGACGAACATGGCCTTGCGCAACAGATCGAGGCGCAGGTTCAGGTCGCTACAGGCCAGCGCATCGATGATGGCGTCGGCCGCCTTTTGCGGCGTCTTGTTGGACTCGGCCCCCAGCGCCTTGGCGCGGGCCAGCCAGCGCTGGTGGCAGGCGTCGCTCTGCAGCGCGTCGGCGGGCTCGTTGAAAGCGGCCAGTTCCGGGCAGTGCACCTGGAACGGCGGCACCGAGGCATCGACCACACCCGCCCCATCGGCCAGGTCAAACTCCACCCGCTTGGACAGCGCCGCTGCCAGCGCCTTGTGCATTTGCGACCGGCCATGGCGGGCCACCACGGCCTCGTAGTCGGCGCGCAGGCTGGCGCTGGTGGCAACGGCGTGCAGGAACGGCCCCCACACCTCGCGCACGGCCTCGGCATCGTCTTCAAGCAGCTCAAAGTTGGCGGGCAGGCCCTGCGCCTGCAGCAGCGCCAGCGGGGCCGTGCCGAGCAGCGCGGCAAACCAGCTGTGGAAGGTGCGGATCTGCACCGGGCGGCCGCTGGCCAGCATCTGGCGGTATAAATTTTGTAGCGCCTCGCGCTTATCCAGAGCGCGCTGGGGGCTGATTCCCCTTGCAACCAGCTCACGCGTCAGCTCATCCAGCGGCGCTTCAGCAAAGGCCTCCAGCCATTCCTGCAGGCGCTGGCGCATTTCGCCCGCCGCCTTCTTGGTGAAGGTGATGGCCAGAATCTCGTGCGGCGCGGCACCGTCGAGCAAGGCCCGCAGCATGCGCGAGACCAGCATCCAGGTCTTGCCCGCGCCCGCGCAGGCCTCCACCGCCACGCTGCGCGCGGGGTCGCAGGCGATGGCGTAAAACGCCTCGCGTGAGACGGGCTGGCCGTTGTGTTCGTACGCGGCTTGTTCAGTCATTCCAGAAGTCTTTTCGGCAAAGGCCGCGCGCGGCGCAGTAGTCGCACACGGCGCCCTCGCCCAGGGCGGGCATCGGTGCACCTGCTGCAATGCGAGCGAAGTCGTGCTGGACGCCTTCGACCAGCAGGTCGCGCAGGTGCACCACCTCGTCCTGTTCGTGCATCTGCGTCTCGCCGCGTTCACCCACATTCACGTAGGCGGCGCGCAGCGTGTCGTGGCTCAGCAAGGCGGCGTAGAACGCGAGCTGGGTGTCTTCAGCGCCCGCGCCAATGCGTTTGCGCGTGACGGTGTCGTTCTCGGTCTTGTAGTCGATGACCAGCGGCGTGGGCTCACCGGTGGACGAGACGGCATCGATGCGGTCGATGGTGCCCACCAGCTGCAGGGCGCCCAGCGGCTGGGTGGTCTGCACCTCGGCCTGCCGGAAATGCCCCCCGGCCTGCTCATGCTGTGCAAGCCAGCGCAAATAGCCATCGCGCACCTGCGGCCAGCCTGCGGCGAACGGCAAGAAATCGCCCTCTCCCAGGCCTTGCTGCCGCGTGACGGCTTGCGCCGCGCTGTCCATGCGGGCCACGCGGGTGGCTGCGTCGTCCGTCGGGTGGGCCAGCAGTTCCTCATGAAAGTGCTGCAGCACCGCGTGCAGCCAGTTGCCAAAGTCGCGCTTGTCCACTTCAGCCGCCAGTTCGTCGGCCTCTTGCAGGCCCAGCTGGCGCAGTGCAAAAAAGCGGTAGGGGCAATGCCGCAGGTCGGAGTACGCGGTGGACGACAGGCGCACCACCGGCAGCGCGCTGCCATCGGGCAGGGGCCGCGCCGTGGGGTGGGCCGCGACCGCGCGCTGGCTGCGGCCATCCGCGCCCTTGGTGGCCGCGCCATCGAGGTGCAGCGCCAGCACCAGCGCGCTGGCCAGCAAGGGCTCACCGCCTTCGTCGCCCGTGCGCCAGAGCACATCCACCGCCGGTGTCTGCAGCGCGTACTGCCACGCGGCGCGCTGGGCGGCTTCCAGCGATTCGCGCGTGGGCAGGCCCCAGGCCTGGCGCTGCGCCTGGGTCCAGTCGCCCAGGGGCTCGGGCGAGGGCTGCAGGCGTTTTTCATCGCAGCCAGGCAGCACCAGCGCGGCAAATGGCCGGGCCAGCAACTGGGGCATGGGCAGAACAATGACCAGCGCGTCCCCGTCCAGGGCGGGGACAAAACGCGCAGCCTCCAACACCTCGTTGGCCCAGCGGGTGAACTCGGCAAGCGACATGCGGCGTCCCGCGCTGCTCCAGTCCTCCAGCTCGGCCTCCTGGCCCGCCTGCAGGCGCAGCGCCGTCAGCACACGGGCGCCTGCGGCATCCGCCTCCAGCAACGGCCATTGGCCACTGGCCATCAACAGGGCACGCAAGGCCTGCAGCCACTGCGCCAGAGCGCGCGGCGCACGCAGGCCCTCGCGCCAGCCCTGGGCCAGGGCCACGCAGGCGGCCAGGGCGGGCTTGTCCGCCCAGTCGCGCGCAGCAGCGCCCGTCCACGAGGCCACTGCGGTCTTGCGCAGCGCACGCTCCAGGGCATTGAGGGTCGACGACTCGATCACCGGCGTGTGCTTGAGCCAGTCCAGAACCTCATCGGCCGATGCATTCCAGGCGCAGGCCTTGAGCGCGGCCATCAATTGCGAGGCCGCCCGCGTGGTGGAAAGCGTCCAGCCGTTTTCATCGCGCACCGCCACGCCACTGCTGGCCAGGTGCGCGCCAATGCGGCGCGTGAGGGCGCGGTCGTTGGCCGCCAAGGCCACCGGGGTGCGGCCGGCCACCACATGGGCCAGCACACAGGCAGCGGCGCACTGGGCTTCGTCTTCGGCATCCTGCGCCGCGTGCAGGGCGATGTGGGCGGAAACCGCGCCATCCGTTGCCGCAGGCGGCAACGCCAGGGCCACCGCCTTGTCGCCCCAATGGGCCTGCAGAGTCTGCGCCAGCGGCTCCACCTGAAATCCTTGTAGCACCACCAGGGCATCGACCGACTGGCGCACGCCCGGTTCGAACAGCACATCGGTGGCATGGCGCGAGGCCAGCACCCATTCCAGCGCAATGCGGGCCACCACGGCCTCGAAACGCAGGGTGCTGCCTTCGTCGGGCTCTGGCAAGAGGCTGCGTGCCTGGATGCCCCAGGCCTCGCGCTGCGCAGGCGCAACGGCCGCCACTGCAGCCGCCAGCTGGGTGGCCGCCTCTTGCAACGGCACTGCCAGCACATCGCGCTGCGCGGCCAGACCGGCACGATCGAGCAAGGTGCGGGCAGTGAGGGTGTCGCGTGCCACATCCCCGGCCAGATCATCGCCCTGCGGCACAAAGGCGGCCAACTGGCGGGCCCAGTTGCGCGTGGTTTCAAAGCGGGGCGCAAATCCGTCGGCGTGGTGCAAGGCCCAGTAACGCTGCGCCCATGGCATGAGCTGGGCATAGGGAACCAGCACCACCGTGCGCGCAGGATGGGCCGCCAGCCCGTGCAGGTGCGCCTGCACCTGTGCCAGCACGCGCAGCCACAACGCCGCGCATTGATCGCTTTTCGCTATGACTGTCATAGCGTCGCAAGGCCCGGCCACACCGGTGAACGTGGGATTGGTTTCTGTCACAATGCCCAGACTTTAAACGTACACCGGTCGCAACCCGCTCAAAATCAAGGAATCCGCAATGGCCAGCGAACTCATCAAACATCTCTCTGACGCCAGCTTCGAAGCCGATGTGCTCAAGGCCAGCACCCCGGTGCTGGTGGACTACTGGGCCGAATGGTGTGGCCCCTGCAAGATGATTGCCCCCATCCTGGACGAAGTGGCAGGCACCTACCAGGGCAAGCTGCAAATCGCCAAGATGAATGTGGACGAGAACCGCGAGATCCCCGCCAAGTTCGGCATCCGTGGCATCCCCACGCTGATGCTGTTCAAGGACGGACAGCTCGCCGCCACCAAGGTGGGCGCCATGAGCAAGGCCCAGCTCACCGCATTCATTGATCAGCAACTGGCCTGATTCCGGACTGCCTGCCAGCGCCCTGGTTTCGGGGTCGCTGGCCAGGTCAAGGCCCTGTTTGTTTTTTGCCTGACACCGCCATCGTTGTGCATCGCGGTCGGCACGGATTTTTTTCCTGTCATAATTTCACCAGATCACCGGCTTGCACGCATTGGCAACCGGTTCGAGATCCCCAGGCAAGCCGGGGCTGCAAACAGCGGCTCTCCCAGCTTCCGCCTCTCCCCCAAGATTCACACCAGCTCCGCCAAGGAGTCACTCCATGCACTTAAACGAACTCAAGGCACTGCATGTGTCTGAAGTCCTGAAGCAAGCCGAAGAACTCGAAATCGAAAACACGGGCCGCATGCGCAAGCAGGAGCTGATGTTTGCGATCATCAAGAAGCGGGCCAAGACCGGGGAACAAATCATTGCCGACGGCGTGCTGGAAATTCTGCCCGACGGTTTCGGCTTTCTGCGCAGCCCCGACACGAGCTTCACGGCAAGCACGGACGATATCTACATCAGTCCCAGCCAGGTGCGTCGTTTCAACCTGCACACCGGCGACATGATCGAAGGTGAAGTCCGTACACCCAAAGACGGTGAACGTTACTTCGCACTGAACAAACTCGACTCCGTCAACGGCGGCTCACCGGAGCAGAACAAGCACAAGGTGATGTTCGAAAACCTGACGCCCCTATTCCCCAAGGAGCAGATGCGCCTGGAGCGCGACGTCAAGAGCGAAGAGAACATCACCGGCCGCATCATTGACATCATTGCCCCCATCGGCCGTGGCCAGCGCGCACTGATCGTCGCTCCGCCCAAAAGCGGCAAGACGGTGATGATGCAGCACATCGCCCACGCCATCACGGCCAACAACCCCGACGTGCACCTGATGGTGCTGCTGGTGGATGAGCGCCCTGAAGAAGTGACCGAAATGCAGCGCACGGTGAAGGGCGAGATCATCGCCTCCACCTTCGACGAGCCCGCTGCACGCCACGTGCACGTGGCCGAGATGGTGATCGAGCGTGCAAAGCGCCTCGTCGAGTTGAAAAAAGACGTGGTGATCCTGCTGGACTCCATCACCCGCCTTGCCCGCGCCTACAACAACGTGGTGCCGTCATCCGGCAAAGTGCTGTCGGGTGGTGTGGACGCCGCCGCACTGCAGCGCCCCAAGCGCTTCTTTGGCGCGGCGCGCAAGGTCGAAGAAGGCGGTTCGCTCACCATCATCGCCACGGCGCTGGTCGATACCGGCAGCCGCATGGACGAAGTGATCTTTGAAGAATTCAAGGGCACTGGCAACTGCGAAATCCACCTGAACCGCCGCCTGTACGAAAAACGCGTGTTCCCCGCCATCGAACTCAACAAGAGCGGCACGCGCCGCGAAGAGCTGCTGCTGGCGCCAGAGATTCTGCAGAAGACCCGCATCCTGCGCCAGTTCATGTACAACATGGACGAGATCGAGTCGATGGAACTGATGATCAAGAACATGAAGGCCACCAAGAGCAATGTCGAGTTTTTCGACATGATGCGAAGAGGCGGGTAAGCCCCCAGAGCCGCCTTCGGCGTCATCCCCCCAGGGGGGGCGCCACCGGTGGCCTGGCAGAGCCAGTTCCACGGTGGCACTGGCATGAGCGCGGCTCGAAGTTAAGCGCCATGGGAAAAGTGGCGCAGCTATCCACCAAAAACGACGTCAACCGCGTCTATGCCATAATCGTGGGCTTTTTCTGCGGAAAGTACGCTGGATGTTTCACGAGGCAAAGGTTGCTTCGGGTCCCGCACGGCTCCCGCACTTGACAAGGATTGATCATGAAAGAAGGCATTCACCCCAACTACCGCGAAGTTCTGTTCGTGGACCTGTCCAACGGTTTCAAGTTTGTGACCCGCTCTTGCGTGAACACCAAGGAAATGGGCAAGACCGACGACGGCCGTGAGCTTCCCATGTTCAAGCTGGACACCTCCAGCGAATCGCATCCTTTCTATACCGGTACGCAAAAGTCCGTGGACAACATGGGCGGCCGCGTGGAGCGTTTCCGCAACCGTTTCGGCAAGACTGCAGCCAAGTAATTCGCCGCATTTCCGCCAAGAAGGCAGCACGGGCAACCGCGCTGCCTTTTTGTTTGGATTTGCCTTTATTCTCGGCAGTCAGCCATTGCCCTTCCTCTGACGCGTGAACTCTCCCACCCCCGCCATCGTTACCCAGAACGCCGCTCGCCCGCTTCCCCGCTGGGCCTTGCTGTTGCTGTGCCTGGCTTATGTCGTGCCGGGCTTTGTGGGCCGGGGCCCCTGGAAGAACGCCGATGTTGCGGCTTTTGGCTACATGCAAGAGCTGGCGCACGGGCACACCGCATGGCTGCGGCCACTACTGGGCGGCATGCCCCCCGAAACCGACGGTCTGCTGCCGTATTGGCTGGGCGCCTGGGCCATCCAGATCACACCCGATTGGCTGATGCCCCCCGAAATGGCGGCGCGACTGCCGTTCATGGCGCTGCTGGTGCTGACGCTGGCAGCAACCTGGTACGGCGTTTACTACCTGGCGCGCAGTCCGGGTGCCCAGCCGGTGGCGTTTGCCTTTGGCGGCGAGGCCAAGCCCTCGGACTACTCCCGCGCCATCGCCGATGGCGCCTTGCTGGCCCTGATTGCCTGCCTGGGTCTGGCACAGCTTTCGCACGAAGCCACGGGCTATCTGGCACAGCTTGCATGCGCAACATTGATCTTCTTTGCCGTGGCCACCCTGCCCTATCACACCGTGGCACCGGCCGTGGCCATGGTGGTGGGCATGGCGGGGCTCACACTGGCCGGCGCGCCCGCACTCGCCACCTTGCTGGGCGTGGGCAGCATCGCGCTGGTGGCTTTTGCTCCGGCCACCCCCTCCGAGCGGCGTCTGCGCTGGGCGGTGATGCTGGCCATCGTCACGGTGCTGGCGGCCATGCTGGCGTGGCAACTGGATTTGTGGCGCTGGCGCCTGCTCGACACGGCCACCCAGGGCAAAGAGTTCAAAAGCCTGGCGCGGCTGCTTCTGTGGTTCGGGTGGCCTGCATGGCCCATGGCCGCCTGGACGCTGTGGCGCTGGCGCAAACAGCTGTTCAACCGCCAGGTGCACCGCCACCTGTGGCTCCCCCTGTGGTTCTCAATTGTTTCGGTGGGCGCCACGCTCACCACACAACCGGCAGACCGGGCCCTGCTGGTGGGCTTGCCGGCCATCGCCACACTGGCGGCATTTGCGCTGCCCACATTCCGCCGCAGCATGGCGGCGCTGATCGACTGGTTCACTTTGCTGTTCTTCAGCATCTCGGCCCTGGCCATCTGGGTGATCTGGTTTGCCATGCAGACAGGCGTGCCGGCGAAGCCCGCAGCCAACGTGGCCAAGCTGGCTCCGGGGTTCACGCCCGAGTTCTCATGGCTCGCGCTGGCGGTGGCACTGGCGGCATCGCTGGCCTGGTGCAGGCTGGTGTGGTGGCGCGCGGCGCGCAACCGCGCCGCCATCTGGAAAAGCCTGGTATTGCCTGCCAGCGGGGCGGCGCTGGGCTGGCTGTTGCTGACCACCCTGTGGCTTCCGCTGCTGGACTACGCCCGCAGCTATGCCCCCCAGGCGAGCCAACTCGCATCCGCACTGGGCCCCGAACCGGGCTGCGTGCAGATGGTTGGCCTGAGCAGGGCCCAGGTGGCCGCGCTGCAATACCACGCCAGCCTGCGCCTGCAGCCGGCCAGCAGGACCACCGACTGCCCCTGGCTGGTGGCAGACAACGAAGCATGGCCAGCGCCCGAAAATCTGGTGAACCCTGACCTCTGGACACGGGAAGCCACCATCGGTCGCCCCACCGACAGGAAAGAGTTCATCTTGCTGTTCCGGAGAGCAGCATCGCCCGACTGATGTCGGAGTCGTCCACCATATCCCGCCACGCCCTGACCGTGCTGACAGGGCAACTGGCCGTAATGGCCTTTGGCGTGACCGACACCATCGTGGCCGGACGCCATGGCGAAGCCTCCCTGGCGGCTCTGTCGGTGGGCTCGGCGATCTTCATCAGCGTCTATGTAGCCCTGATGGGGATCTTGCAGGCCCTTATGCCCGTCTGGGCCGAACAGCGGGGCGCGCGCAACCCCGGTGCCATCGGAAAATCGCTGCGCCAGGCACTTTACCTGTGTGCTGTGGCATCGGCAGTGGGCATGTTCATCCTGCTGTCGCCCGGTCCGCTGTTGCGCTGGACCGAGGTGCCACAGGCATTGCGCACCGATGTGGGGCGATACCTGGCGGTGCTGGCCCTGGCGCTGCCGCCCGCCCTGCTCTTTCGCATTTACAGCACACTGAACCAGGCCATTGGTCGCCCGCAACTGGTGACCTGGCTTCAAGTGGGCTCGCTGTTCATCAAATTGCCGCTGTCGATATGGTTCACCTTTGGGGGCGCAGGCCTGCCGGCGCAAGGCGTTGTGGGCTGTGCATGGGCCACATTCGTGGTCAATGTCAGCATGCTGGTGCTGGCGTTCTGGCTGCTGCGCACCCAGGACCTCTACGCACCACTGCGCATCTGGCAACGCATGGAACGCCCCCATTGGCCCACCATCCTCGGCTTTGCCCGACTGGGCGTTCCTGCGGGGCTTGCCATCCTGGTAGAAGTGACTTCGTTCACATTGATGGCCCTGTTCATTGCGCGCCAGGGCACCGTGGCCACCGCAGCACACCAGATCGCGGCCAACGTGGCGGCCGTACTGTACATGGTGCCACTGTCGCTGGCCATTGCCACCAGTGCGCGGGTGAGCTATTGGCTGGGGGCTGGCAACACAGCCCAGGCCCGCGGCGTCGTTTTTATAGGTTTTAGGCTTTCAGCCCTTATGGGTGTTGCGCTAGCAGCTATATTATTAATAGCAAACGAGGCCTTGGCAGGCCTGTATTCCAGTAGCGCCGCCGTGGTGGGCGTCACCGGCGGGCTGCTGCTGTGGGTTGCGGCCTACCACGCTGCCGACGCCGTGCAGACCCTGTGTGTCTTTGTGCTGCGCAGTTATCGCGTCACCATCGCACCCCTGGTGGTGTATTGCCTGTTGCTGTGGGGTGCCGGACTGGGCGGTGGCTATGTGCTGGCGTACCACGGGTTTGGCCCATGGGCGCCCATGGGGTCTCCGGCGCCGTTCTGGGCGGCCAGCGCGCTGGCGCTGGCCATCACGGCAGGGCTGTTTGTGCTGATGCTGTGGGTTGCAATCCGTCCGGCAGCGCAGGGCGACGAAGCCGGTTCGCGGGAAACGTGACCGAGAAGACCGATCCCTTGCCGAGCGCACTGGTGATATCGAGCGTGGCGCCATGGCGCTGCACTGCATGTTTGACGATGGCAAGCCCCAGGCCTGTGCCACCTGTTTCCCGAGACCGGCTGCGATCCACGCGGTAGAACCGCTCGGTGATGCGCGGAATATGCTCTGGCGCAATGCCTGGCCCGGTGTCGCTCACGGAAAAAATGGCGTTGCCGTCGGCCGTGTAGCGCCACTGCACGGTGATGGTGCCCCCTGCAGGTGTGTAGCGCACGGCATTGCTGATGAGATTGGACAGCGCGCTTTGCAACTCGGACGGCACGCCGGCAATATCGCCCGCGGCACGCAAATCCTGCGCAGCAGGAAACTGGAGCACATGGTGACGCTGGTGGTTTTGCGTCAACACGGCCGAAAGGGCCCGACTCTCTTCTTCACAACGCTGCATCAGGGCCTGCACCGGCGTCCATTCGGACATGCCCGGCAAGGGGCTGCCCTCCAGGCGCGAGAGCGTCAGCAGATCGTGCACCACGCTTTGCATGCGCGCCGCCTGCTGGGCCATCATCGCCAGATACCTGGCACGCTCTTCTGCGTCCAGTTGCAGGGTTTGCAGGGTTTCCACAAAACCGGTGAGCACCGTGAGCGGCGTGCGGATTTCGTGCGAGACATTGGCCACGAAATCACGGCGCATGGCGTCGGCCTGCTCCAGGGCCGTGACATCCCGGGTCAGCAGCAGCTTGCGGCCATCGCCATACGGATGCAGGTGTACCGAAATGCGCACAGGCCGCGATGGCGTGCTGTCCCGCCCCGGCAGCACCACCTCGTGGGTGAAATCCTGGGCGGCATAGTAAGCACTGAAATCGGGGTCGCGCACCAGGTTGCCAATGGACTGCATGACATCGCGCTGGGCATCGAACCCGAGCTGCGCCGCCGCAATCTGGTTACACCACTCAATGCGCCCCTCGGCGTCCAGCAAGACAACGCCGTTGGGCGTGGCCTGAAGCGCCGCCAGAATTTCCTGCAGGCGCTGATCGCTGTCCCTGACCTGCGCCTGGTGCTGGCGCAGCAGGCGCCGCGCCCGGTCCGTGGCCTCACCCCACATGCCAAATATGGACGGCACCGCTGACAGGTCACCCGAACGCAGCCACTGCAGCACACGCGCGCCCCGCCACAAATCGCCGCCAAACCAGAACCAGGCGGCCACCGCAGCCCCTGCCGCAGCCCCCCAGGGGCCCTCCAGCCACCAGCCGAGCGCCCCCCCGGCAAGCTGCAAGGCCAGAAAATACCCAAAACGCCAGAATATGCGCACTCACTCTTTCCCGGTAGTCACAGAGGCCGTTGCGCCCCCGCTTGAAACAGTCAGGCCCGTAACAGTGCAGGCGGCTGCGCCGTGAGGCGATAACCCGCGCCGCGCACGGTTTCCACCATCACGCCAGCGGCTCCCAGGGCCTCGCGCAGCCGCTTCACATGCACGTCCACCGTCCGCTCCTCGATGAAAACATGGTCACCCCAAACCTTGTCGAGCAGCTGCGAGCGGCTGTGCACGCGCTCGGAATGCTTCATGAAGAAATGGAGCAACTTGAACTCGGTAGGCCCCACCTTGAGTGGCTGCCCCTGAAAGGTGACACGGTAGGTGCCCGCATCCAGCGCCAGATCTCCGATGGTGACGCTGTCACTCACCTGCTCGGGTGCACGGCGCCGCAGCACCGCCCGGATGCGTGCCAGCAGCTCTTGGGTGGAAAACGGTTTGGTGATGTAGTCGTCCGCCCCGGCGTCAAGCCCCGCCACCTTGTCGGGCTCGTCCCCCCGCGCTGTCAGCATCAGGATGGGAATGGGTTTGGTGCGGCTGTCCGCACGCCACTTGCGCGCCAACACAAGGCCGCTTTGGCTTGGCAGCATCCAGTCCAGCAGGATTACGTCGGGCAGAACGGCATCGAGCTCGCGCTGGGCCGATTCGCCGTCTTCGGACCAGATCGGCTGAAAACCGTTGTGGCGCAGGTTGACGGCAATCAGCTCGGCAATTGCCGGCTCGTCCTCGACAATCAATACGCGGGGTAGCTTTTTCATGTCAACGCCAATCGGTCACAAAAGCACAGCAGATTCAATTTCATCCATCGTCGTATGCCGCACGTCTTTGCCTTTGACGAGGTAAATGACGAGCTCGGCAACGTTCTTGGAATGGTCGCCAATGCGCTCGATAGCCTTGGCCAGGAACAGCAGATCCAGGCTGGCAGAGATCGTGCGGGGGTCTTCCATCATGTAGGTGATGAGCTTGCGCACAAAGCCATCGAACTCCTTGTCGATAAGGTCGTCCTCCTTGAGGATGGCCAGCGCCGCCTTGGTGTCCAGCCGTGCAAAAGCATCCAGCGCCTTGCGCAGCAGGCCCGAGGCCATGTCGGCTGCAACGCGCAGGTCACTCGATGGCAGCGAACGGGCGGCACCACTTTCAATAATCGACTTCACCATGCGGGCCATCTTGTTGGCCTCGTCACCCATGCGCTCAAGATTGGCGGTGGCCTTGGAAATCGACAGCAGCAGCCGCAGATCGCGGGCTGTGGGCTGGCGACGGCCAATGATGGATGCGAGTTCGTGGTCGATCTCGACTTCCATACCATTTACGCGCTGCTCAATCAAACCTACCTGCTCTACTGCTTCGAGGCTGAAATGCGAAAGGGCGTAAATGGCCTGGCGAATTTGCGACTCCACCAGGCCGCCCAGTTCCATGACGCGGGCAGAAACGCCGTTGAGTTCGCTGTCGAACTGCGATGAAAGGTGTTTATCAGCCATCTATTTGCCTCCTCAGCCGAAACGGCCGGTAATGTAGTCTTCGGTTTCCTTGCGCTGGGGCTTGAAGAACATCTGTTCTGTTTCCCCGAACTCCACCAGGTCTCCCAGATACATGTACGCGGTGTAGTCGCTGCATCGTGCCGCCTGCTGCATGTTGTGCGTGACGATGACCACCGTGTAGTCTTCCTTCAGCTCTGCAATCAGTTCTTCGATCTTGGCAGTAGAGATCGGATCAAGGGCCGAGCACGGCTCGTCTAGCAACAGCACCTCCGGCTTGATGGCGATGCCGCGGGCAATGCACAGACGCTGCTGCTGCCCGCCTGACAGGCTGGAACCGCTCTGGTTGAGCTTGTCCTTGACCTCATTCCACAGCGCTGCCTTGCGCAAGGCCCACTCCACGCGGTCATCCATGTCGGTGGCACTGAGGCTTTCAAACAGCTTCACACCAAAGGCGATGTTGTCGTAGATGGACATGGGGAAAGGCGTGGGTTTCTGGAACACCATACCGATCTTGGCCCGAACCAGCGCCACATCCTGTTTGGTGGTCAGCAGGTTTTCCCCATCCAGCACGATCTGGCCCTCGGCGCGCTGCTCGGGATACAACTCGAACATGCGGTTGAAAGTGCGCAGCAGGGTGGATTTTCCGCAACCCGACGGGCCAATGAAGGCCGTCACCTTGTTCTGGGGAATATCCAGGTTAATGGACTTGAGGGCATGGAACTTGCCGTAGTAGAAGTTCAAGTCACGTACCGTGATCTTGGAAGGTCCGGGGGGCGAGTTCTTGAGATTGGAGGGCATGAAAGTCTTCCTTGCTTATTTCTGCCGGGTCAGAACCCGTGCGAGGATATTGAGTCCGAGAACGGCCACAGTGATCAGGAACACTCCCGCCCAGGCCAGGTGTTGCCAGTTCTCGTAGGGGCTCATGGCAAATTTGAAAATGGTGACAGGCAAGCTGGCCATGGGCTTGGACAAATCCGAGTTCCAGAACTGGTTGCTCAAAGCCGTGAACAGCAAAGGCGCCGTCTCACCGGCAATGCGCGCCACTGCCAGCAATATCCCCGTGATCACACCAGCCCGAGCCGCCCGCAGGGTCACCATGGTGATCACGCGCCACTTGGGCGTACCCAGGGCATAAGCGGCCTCACGCAGGCTGGCTGGCACCAGGATCAGCATGTTTTCGGTGGTCCGGATAACAACTGGAATCACGATCAATGCAAGTGCAAAAATCCCGGCGTAGGCCGAAAAGCTCTTGAAGCGTGCCACCACGACGGCATAGACAAAAAGGCCGATCACGATGCTGGGCGCCGACAGCAGAATGTCGTTCACGAAGCGTGTGGTGGATGCCAGCCAGCTGCGCACGTCGTACTCCGCCAGGTAAATGCCCGCCATGATGCCGATGGGGGTGCCCACGAAGGTGGCCAAAAACACCATCACCAGTGAACCGTAAATGGCATTCGCGATGCCCCCGGCTTCGTTGGGCGGCGGCGTCGATTCGGTGAAGAGCGCCAGGTTCAGCCCACCCACCCCCAGGCGCACGGTTTCCCACAAAATCCACACCAGCCAGAACAGGCCAAACGCCATGGCGGCCAGCGACAAGGTCAGGGCAATCTGGTTGACCCGCTTGCGACTGTTGTAGCGAGCCTGACGCGCCTGATTGACATCAGCCGCCGAAATAAGACGCTGCGAGGTGGTCATGTGCGGGCTCCTTCATTCTTCTGAAGGCGTGACAGCAATATCTTGGACAAGGTCAACACCACAAAGGTGATGAAGAAAAGCACCAGCCCCAGATAAATCAGGGATGCTTGATGGAGGCCTTCGCCAGCCTCTGCAAATTCATTCGCAAGTGCCGACGTGATGCTGTTGGCGGCCTCAAACATGGACAGCGAATCGAGTTGGTTCATGTTGCCAATGACGAACGTCACCGCCATGGTCTCACCCAGTGCGCGCCCCAGTCCCAGCATGATGCCGCCGAGCACGCCCGTCTTGGTGTAGGGCAGCACAACTTTCCACATCACCTCCCAGGTCGTGGAACCCAGACCATAGGCCGATTCTTTGAGCAGCGCCGGCGTAACGTCGAAAACATCGCGCATCACGGACGCGATGAACGGAATGATCATGATGGCCAAAATAATGCCCGCAGACAAAATACCAATGCCAACCGGAGGCCCGGAAACAAACGCTCCCAGGTAAGGGATGTCAGCGAACATGGCCTGCAAGGGCTGCTGCACAAAGCGTGCGAGGATGGGGCCAAACACCATCAGACCCCACATGCCATAAACAATTGAGGGCACAGCGGCCAACAATTCAATTGCAGTCCCCAGGGGCCGTTTCAGCCACGCAGGAGACAGCTCTGTGAGAAACAGCGCGATACCAAAGCTCACGGGCACGGCAATCAACAGCGCAATGAATGACGTGGCCAGCGTGCCATAAATCATGACCAGGCCGCCGTATTCGTCCTGAACGGGGTCCCAAACGCTGCGCGTGAGGAAGCTCAGGCCGTAGTGGGAAATGGAGGGCCATGCCCCCGCCACCAGCGAAGCCAGGATACCGAACAGCAACAGCAAGGTAAGGATGGCAGCGCCACGCGCCAGCCATCCAAAAATACGGTCCGCCAACATGCCCGATATCAACGAATTTTTAGGTGGAGGTGTGGTCCGTTGGGTACCAGAGGCCACCTCGGAGGGTGGGCTCTGGCGGACCGGCATCGTAGTGGACACGTTGGTAGCCTTGAAAAGTGAAATCAAAAAGGCCGGCACGGTGCCGGCCCGGGGATTGATTACTTGAACGACACAGCCTTGCCGGATGTGTCCTTGATGTCAGCCCAGGATTTCAGGATGTTGGCCTTGACAATGTCAGGCATGGGCACGTAATCCAGGTCCGCAGCCGTTTTGTCACCCGACTTGAAAGTCCAGTCAAAGAACTTCAGCGCTGTGGCGGCATCAGCTGGCTTTTCTTGTACTTTGTGCATCAGGATGAAAGTCGGGTTGGTAATGGGCCAGGTGGCATCACCAGGCTGGTTCGTCAGAATCAGGTAGAAGTTCTTGGGCCAGACAGCACCAGCAGCCGCGGCCTTGAAACCAACGTCGTCCGGGGTGGCAAACTTGCCCGCTGCGTTTTGCATCAGCGTGTACGTCATTTTGTTTTGCTTGACATAGGCATACTCCACGTAACCAATGGAGTTGGGCAGGCGGCCCACAAAAGCGGCCACGCCTTCGTTGCCCTTGCCACCGGCACCCACGGGCCAATTCACCGCCGTACCCTCACCCACCTTGGTTTTCCACTCTGGATTGACCTTGCTGAGATAGTTGGTAAAGACAAAGGTGGTGCCCGAACCGTCAGCGCGGCGCACTGGTGCAATGGTGGCATCCGGCAGCGGCACCGAAGGATTCAGCGCCTTGATGGCGGGATCGCTCCAATTGGTGATCTTGCCCAGATAGATGTCACCCAGCACCTGTCCCGTCAGCTTGATCTGACCCGGATTGATGCCCTTGATGTTGACCACCGGCACCACACCACCAATCACGGTAGGGAACTGCACCAGACCCTTCTTTTCAAGGTCCTCGTCCTTCAGGGGCATGTCGGAGGCACCGAACGCCACGGTCTTGGCATCGATCTGACGCAGACCAGCACCTGAGCCCACCGACTGGTAGTTGACCCTCACGCCAGTGGCCTTGTTGTAGTCAGAAGCCCACTTGGAATACAGCGGTGCCGGAAACGTGGCGCCAGCGCCCGTAACCTCTTGCTGCGCCATGGCACCAGAAAATGCTCCAGCAGAAGCCACACCAGCCACCAGAACACGAATCACGGACATTTTCATGAAGATACCTTTTGGGTTGAAAAAGTTGGGATGTCGCGACTCTAGATTTCCGATATGACATTGTCGTGACAATTATCCCCGTCTGTCACACACCCATTTCTCCGAGTCTCAGATGGGAGATTGAATCAAATCGTCACATCTTTGTCACGACTGCTGCGTAGTCTGCGGCGACCGACATGCGTCGGCTATCCACTTTCAGGAGAATTCCATGTTTCGCCGCTATGCACTTCAATCTGCACTCGCCCTGGTGGCAGTGACCGCCTTGGGCGCCTGCGCCACCCGCGCCCCCGCACCCCAGACCTTGGCCGAAACGGTTGCCAAGACTTCCTCGTTGCAGACGTTCAACACCCTGGTGGCAGAAGCCGGCATGACGGAAACGCTCAAGGCTGCAGGCCCTTACACCGTTTTTGCACCATCTGACGCAGCCTTCAAGGCGGTTCCCGCGAAGACGCTGACAGCACTCAAGGCAGACAAGGCCATGCTGAAGTCTGTGCTGAGCTATCACATCGTGCCATCACGCATGGAATCCAAAGACGTGAAGCCAGGCAACGTCAAGACTCTGGGAGGCGCAATGATCGCTTTGGCGCGCGCCGGCAATTTTGTCACTGTGGAGGATGCCATGGTGGAGCAAGCTGACATCGCCGCCAGCAATGGCGTTGTCCATGTGGTGGACCGCGTCATGATGCCGCCCAAGAAGAAATAACCTTTCTTAGCGCATCGAATCGCCATGTATCTTCCCGATTGCCCAGCGGCTTCGCTGAATCGCCGCCAATGGATTGGTTGGACCGCTGCCGCAAGCGCCATGATGGCCGGCGAAGCCATGGCCCAGCCCCTGCCAGCCAGCGCCCCCCGCAACGCAGAGGGGGAACGCTCGCTGGTGGTGGCTCAAATAGTGGATTTGACTTTCAGCCAACAGGACGTCAGCCGTGACTTTCTGGTCGGCTCCCGATCTGCCTGGCAGGACTTGAATGCGCGCGGCGGCGTGCGTGGCCGTGCTGTGCAGCATGTCACCCTGGAAACCGATGGCACGCCAGCAGGCCTTAAAGCCGCATGGCAAGCGGCCCATCGACAAACTGGCTGCGTGGCATTGTCGGGCTGTGTGGGCAACACCGCCGCCGCAGGGCTTGTCGCCTTGCAGTCTTCGGCCGACGTGGCTTCGCCCCTGGCAATGGTTGCCCCGTGGTTACACAACGCGGTGACGGACGCCCAAGCCGAGGCGACATTTGAGGTATTCCCCGACCACCAGCTACAGATTGCGCACGCCATCAAGACCCATGCGTCCCTGGGCGTAAAGCAGATCGGCGTGGTCTTTGCCACCGCACAGGTGCAACAACAGTCGCAAGCCTATGTCCTCCAGGCCGCGAGAAACCTGGATCTGCAAGCCCAGATACTGCCACTGCCGGGCGCAGGTGGTCCTGCGGCCAGCCAGCTTACCAACCCATCACAGACCATTATTTTGTTTGTAGGAGGGACGCCAGAGCTGCATGCGTTTACCAGCAACCTGGTCGCCCCACCGGGTCGACAGTGCTTTGTTGTGGCGCTGGCCGATGTGAACCTGCAGGTGCTCGCCCAGATGGGGGGCATGCCCAAGGGCACGTCCATCATCGCCACCCAGGCAGTTCCTTTGATCACCTCCAGCCTGCCCGTGGTGCGCGCTTACCGTGACGCACTGAGCCGCTTCTTTGATGAAGCCCCCTCGCCGCAAGGCTTGGCAGGGTTCATTGCGGCGCGCTACACCGCTGAAATTCTTGGCGGCATTTCAGGCCCCATCACCCGCGCCAGCATGCTCGCGGCGTTGCAGCGGCGTAATGATGTGAACGTCGGCGGATATGTGGTGGCCTACCAAGGGAAAAAACGGTCCAACGCCTACGTGACGCAAAGCATGTTGACGCAGGACGGCCGCATCATCGGCTGACACCGCTCTGGACACCGGTATGCGGGTGCTATGCTGCCCGCTTGAGATCAAGCGCATCACGCGCAGAAACATGCACAACGGAACACTGCTCGCAGCTGTAGATCTCGGATCCAACAGCTTTCGCCTTGAAATCGGCCGCTTCGAGCATGGCCACATCCAGAGAATGGAATATCTCAAGGAAACCGTGCGACTGGGCAATGGTCTTGACGAAGAGTTCAATCTGACACGGGAAGCCATGCAGCGCGGTTGGGACTGCCTGGCGCGCTTTGGAGAGCGGCTGGCGGGTTTTGAGCGCGCCCAGGTGCGCGCCGTGGCAACGCAGACCCTTCGTGAAGCCCGCAATCGAGAAGAATTTCTGGCCCGTGGCGGTGAAATTCTGGGTTACCCCATCGATGTGGTTTCGGGCCCCGAGGAAGCCCGGCTGATCTACCAGGGGGTTGCGCGCCTGCTTCCTCAGTCAGACGAGCGCCGTCTGGTGGTGGACATTGGTGGCCGATCCACCGAGTTCATTCTTGGCCAGCAATTCAGGCCCCACACCGTGGCCTCTTTCAGGGTGGGCAGCGTGGCATGGTCCACGCGTTACTTTGCCGACGGGCAGTTCACAAGGCAGGCCTTTCTTGCCGCTGAAATTGCCGCCAAGGCGGTGCTCGATGAGGCTCTTGGCACCTTCCGACCGGACACCTGGGATGTGGCCTACGGGTCTTCCGGTACCGCTGGAGCGGTGGGCGACATCCTCGCGGCTGCGGGCGGCCCTGAGGGGCTCATCACGGCGGAGGGCCTCGACTGGCTCCAGGACCGCCTGTTGCGCTCACACCAGGCGGACCGCGTGCGACTGGAGGGGCTCAAGGAAGACCGGCGGCCCGTGATTGGCGGTGGCATCAGTGTGCTGCGGGCAGTGTTCGACCTCCTGGAGATCCGTCAGATGCATGTAGCGCAAGGCGCGCTTCGCCAAGGGGCACTCTACGATCTGCTGGACCGCGAGCAGCCCGAGACCGACTTGAGAACCACCACGGTGAACGGCCTCATGCAGCGCTTCTCGGTGGACATAGCCCAGGCCGAACGGGTGGCCCGTGTTGCATCAACCCTCTTCACGCAGGCGACACCCCAGACCAGTGAGCGTGCCGCACGCAAGCTGGAATGGGCCGCTCGCCTGCATGAGATTGGCGGCATCATCTCGCACAGCGACTACCACCGCCATGGCGCATACATTCTTGACCACGCCGATGCGGCGGGGTTTGCGGTTTCAGAGCTGCACAGGCTAGGCGCACTGGTGCTGGGACAGCGGGGAAAGGTCCGCAAGCTTGAAATCGAACTGATCAATGACCCAGGGTTTTGCCTGCAACTGTTGAGTCTTCGCGTAGCGGTTGCGCTGTGCCACGCCCGTCGAGACCCGGATGTGGATGGCCTGTCGTTGCGGGCATTGGGCTCACGCCACACGATCAGTACCCGTGCAGGGTGGGCTGCCGCCTACCCGCAATCTGCCCACCTGCTGCGCGAAGAAATTGTGGCCTGGCAAAAAACGCCCTGGGAGCTGGAGCTCAATCTGGGATGACTGGGCGCAAAAAACGATATAAACTGTTTATATCGTTTATTCATCCATTCACCATGACCACATCCAACCCGACCCCCAGCCAGAACGCTGCTTCAACGACCGCCCAACCGGCAGCCAAAACCACTACGGCGGGCACACATCCAGCGCCAGCTGCCTCCAAGGTAAAAAAAGCGGTGGTGCAAGAAACCAAGACAGTGGTTAAAGCGCCGGCAAAGAAGCCTTCCAAGCGTCCGGCAGCTACCGCCCCCGCCAAGGCGCAGGCTGCTGCTCCTGCGCCAGCGCTGCCAGCCAAGGAAGTCCGCGCCAAAAAGCCCAAACTGGTGCGCGACAGTTTCACCATCCCCAAGGATGAGTACGCAGTAATTGAGGCCCTGAAGCAACGGGCAAACGCGCTCGCCCAACCAGTCAAGAAAAGCGAGTTGCTGCGCGCCGGGTTGAAGATGCTGGCGGGGTTGTCAGATGCAGCATTGCGCTCGGCCCTGCAGGCGGTGCCCTCCATCAAAACGGGCCGCCCCAAGGCTGAAGCCCCTGCCACGAAACCATCGACCAAAACTACCCGCAAGTAAGTTGAGCCTGCTGGAGAGTGTTCCAGCGCCATCCAAGACCGAGAGTCATAGGAATTCGGGGGACTGCACCGTCATGAGCACGGTCTGGCAACGGTCCAGCCGTTCGCGTTGGCGAAGCCACCACACGGCGCCTTTGCGTACGGCGCATTCCGGTGCCTGCAAACCCAGCAGTTGCGCAATTGTCTGCCCAAGCACGGGTTGATGACCAACGATCAGCACTGCCCCACGCGCGCGTGGCCATTGGGCCAACTCCAGCAATTCCTCTACGCTGCCGCCGGGCAGAAGTTCGGCGCGCATCTTGAACTTGCGTCCCAGTGCCCTGGCCGTCTGCTCCGTTCGCCGCGATGGGCTTGAGAGCACCCTCAAACCTTCGGGCAGTTGCCTGTCCAGCCACGCGGCCATGCGGGCCGCCTGTTTCTCGCCCTTAGGGGTGAGGGCACGGGCTGTATCGTCCATTCCATCTGCCGCTTCTTCGGCTTCTGCATGACGCCAGAGGATGAGGTCCATCATGCCAGCCCCTGATCAGTTCGCCCTGCAGGCGAAGGCGCGCTGTATCGACCCATCAGCGCATTCTGGGCACCCCGACCGGTTACGGGATGGCGAGCACGCTCATAGGTTCCATCTGCATTGAGCGTCCATGCGTCCTTGTCGTCGTGAAGATAGGCCACCAGGCACTCATCCACGATCTGCTGTCGCAGCACCGGATCTGTAACCGGCCACGCCAGTTCCACTCGACGCATCATGTTGCGGTTCATCCAGTCGGCGCTGGAAAGATACAAATCCTCCTGCTCCCCTGATCGGAAATAAAACACCCGCGTGTGCTCCAGAAACCGGCCAATCACCGAACGCACACAGATGTTGTCGGTGACACCGGGCAACTGGGCCGGCAACATGCAAGCGCCCCGCACGATCAGGTCAATCCGTGCCCCCCGCTGACCGGCAAGAATCAGCGCCCGGATCAAGGCTTCGTCGGTCAGGGCGTTCATCTTGGCAACGATGCGTGCATCTTCTCCACGACTGGCCGCAAGACCCACCTGCTCGATCTTTTCCACCATGCGGCGTTGCAAGTGAAACGGCGCCAGCAGCAGCCGGCGCAACTTGGGCGGGCGATTCTGACTGGCCAGATGGTTGAACACTCCGTCCATGTCTGCGGTGGTTTCCTCATCCGCAGTGAGATAGCTCAGATCGGTGTACAGCCGTGCAGTGCGCATGTTGTAGTTGCCCGTGGACAAATGCCCGTAGCGCCGCAACTGACGTCCTTCCCGTCGCGTAACCAGCAGCATTTTGGCGTGGGTTTTGAGCCCCACCACACCGTAAACCACCTGGGCACCAATGGACTCAAGCGCTTCGGCCCAATTGATATTGGCTTCTTCATCAAAGCGGGCTTTGAGCTCCACCACCGCCATGACCTCTTTGCCGCGCCGCACCGCCTCGGTCAACAGATCCATAAGCTCCGAGTCTGAACCCGTGCGGTAAATGGTCTGCTTGATCACCAGGACCTGGGGGTCATTGACTGCCTCGCGCAAAAAGGCCAGCAAACCGTCAAAGCTCTCGAACGGCTGGTGCATCAAAATGTCCCGGTGGCGCAATTGCTCAAGGATCGAAACACCGGGCTGCATCTGCCGCGGCCAGACGGAGCGCCAGGGCGGAAACAACAACGCGGGGTCGTTGACCAGATCCACCAGCTGCGTTAGCCGCACGAGATTGACCGGCCCACCAACACGGTAAAGCGCGGCACCCGGCAAGTCAAACTGCTCCAGCAAAAAGTCCGAGAGAAACACAGAACAACCTGCAGACACTTCCAGACGCACTGCCTGGCCGTAGTGGCGGTGCTGCAAGCCCTGGCGCAAGGCAGTTCTCAGGTTGCGGACATCTTCTTCGTCGAGCGCCAGATCGGAGTGGCGCGTAACGCGGAACTGCGAAAACTCGGTGACCTCACGCCCCGGAAACAGGTCGTGCAGATGCGCCCGCACGATGCTGGAAAGACTGACGAACAAGGCCTCCTTGGGAGCAACCTTGGGCGGCATGCGAATCAGCCGCGGCAAGGCACGGGGCACCTTCACAATGGCGATTTCGTTTTCGCGACCAAACGCATCACGGCCCTTGAGGCGCACAATGAAATTCAAGGACTTGTTGGCGACCTGTGGAAACGGATGGGCAGGATCGAGCCCCACGGGAATGAGCAACGGCCGCACTTCGCGCATGAAATAGTCATGAACCCAGCGCTTCTGGCCCTCAGACCGTTCACCGTGCGGAACAATGCGAATGCCCTGTGCTGCAAAAGCGGGAACCAGCGATTCGTTGTACAGAGCGTACTGGCGCGCAACAAGATCGTGCGCCTGGGCTGACAGGGCTTCAAAGGATGCTTCTGTATACAGACCTTTGGTCTCACCGTTTTTGGCCGCGGTGATGTGCGGCGCAGCCCTCACTTCAAAAAACTCGTCCAGATTGGAAGACACAATGCACAGATAGCGCAACCGCTCCAGCAGCGGCACATCGGTGCGAACGGCCCAATCAAAAACACGCTCATTGAAAGCCAGAATGCTGTGATCCCTGTCCAGGAGTTCTACCGGCGGCTGCTGTCCTGATTGCGTTCCAGACTTGCTGTCGGGCGTCTGTGCGGCGCCGGCACCTGTCTTAACGACAGGCAGGTTGGCGACCAGCGAGGCCACGGCAGCTTCATGGGACAGTGGAGACATGGGCGCGCAATATCTGGTTGTACAAAACCCTTTCAGTATTTAACACATACATGACAGCGCTGTGACACCTTATATGACAGACACAAGGCGACTCAACCCGCCTGAACGGGCTGGCACCAGATACTGAACGAAGAGCCCGGTCGCCTTTGTCCACGTGAAATCCATTGCACGGCGACGCGCTTCGTGCCGGGGCACCGCCAACGCTGCCTGACAAGCAGACAGCAGATCGGTGTTCAAAATACCACCCCGCGCACCTTGCGGCTCGAAAGCCCCAAGAACCTCCAGCGGCCCATCCACCGGGTAAGCAGCAACAGGGGTCCCACAGGACATCGCTTCCAGCATGACCAGCCCAAAGGTTTCCGAGCGGCTGGGAAACACAAACACATCCGCAGCGGCATACAGTGCAGCAAGGGATTGCCGATCCAAAAGCCCGACCCAGCGCACCTCGGGGTAACGCTCCTTCAACCGTCGCTCAAGTGGACCCACGCCACACACAATCTTGGTGCCAGGCATCTTCATCTGCAAAAAGGACTCAAGGTTCTTTTCGTACGATATTCGCCCCACAAAAAGGCTCACAGGATGCGCCAGCGCACCCACCAGAGGACTGGGCACAGCTTCCCCCTGAAACGGGAATGCCTGCGTATCGACGCCATGTGTCCACTGGCGCAAATTGCGAAAGCCACGGTGCTCCAGCATCTGCAGGACCCCTTGGGTGGGTACCATGATTCCCGAAGATGGGCGATGGAAGTGCCGAAATAACGCATATCCCCACGCCAGCGGAACACGCAAGGCGGCATTCAGGATTTCAGGAAACCGCGTGTGAAATGCCGTGGTGAAGGCGAGCTTGCGCCGCAGACAGTAACCACGGGCGGCCCATCCGAGGGGGCCCTCCGTGGCAATGTGTATAGCGTCGGGACGTATGGTGTCCATGGCTCGACCCAAAGGCCCTGCCGGTCGCACGGCAAGATCGATGCCCGCATAGCCTGGACACGGGCGGGTCCGAAACTGGCCAGGGTGGATCACATGCACCTCATGCCCCAATACCTCCAGGTGCCGCACCAACTCCACGAGTGTGGTCACCACTCCGTTCACCTGCGGATGCCACGCATCGGTCACCAGCGCAATCTTCATGTGGCCACTTCCACAATCGGGGCGGTGGACAGCGCCCTGCAAAGGACGGGCCATTGCAACAACTCCAGTCGACCATCCATGTGTTCGACCAGCGCAGTGTGGCTCTCGACCCAGTCGCCATCGTTGCAATACAGAATACCGTCGATCTCGCGCATCTCCGCGCGGTGGATGTGTCCGCACACCACGCCATGGTGTCCACGCCGGCGCGCCTCGGCTGCAACCGCCACCTCAAAATCCGTCACATAGTTGAGCGCCTTTTTGACTTTGCCCTTGAGGTATGCAGACAGCGACCAATACGGCAGACCCATGCGCGCCCGCAACGAATTGAGATACCGATTGAGCTTGAGAGTGAACTCGTACAGGTTGTCCCCCAGATATGCCAGCCACTTGGCGCACTGGATGACACCATCAAAGTAGTCACCGTGGGTCACCCAGAGCTGCCGGCCATCGGCTGTCAGGTGCACGGCATCTTCAACCACCTCGATCCCGCCAAATGAATGCCCCACGAACGCGCGGGCAAACTCGTCGTGATTGCCCGGCACAAACACTACGCGGCACCCTTTGCGGGCACTGCGCAACAATTTTTGCACCACATCGTTGTGCGCCTGTGGCCAGAACCATCGGCGACGCAGTTGCCACCCGTCCACGATATCTCCCACGAGATACAGCGTTTTGCTGGGGTGGTGCTTCAGAAAATCCAGCAGGGCCGTTGCCTGGCAGCCTGGCGTTCCCAGGTGCAGATCGGAAATAAACACGGCCCTGAAACAATACGGTTCTGGCACATGCGATTCATCTGCGTTGCTGGTGACCTCCGCCATTCCGGCGGCAGCGCCCCAAGCCCCCAAGGCGTCAAACGCCGCGCGCATCAGGCCCCCAGAAAATGCTTGCGGTAGCGGGACGGCAAATCGGCAATGCGCATCAGCATCGGAAGGTCGGCGGTATTGAAATCCGGGTCCCAGGCAGGCGCCCCCAAAACCCGGGCGCCCAGACGCAGGTAGCCCTTGATCAAGGCGGGTGGTTCGATCAGCAGAGATCCGTCGAGCTGTTCCACCGGCAATGGCAACCGAGGCCGCACATGAAAATCAATCGGCGCCATATGGGTCTGGCGCAACTGCTGCCAGATGCTTGCCGCAGCGTCGCCGCTCACAACACCGTTGTGCAGCATGGGAATGCTGGCGCAACCAATCATGGTGTCGAGTTGATTGCGCACCATGAAGTCAGCCAAAGCCCCCCACAACGCCAAGATGACACCCCCATGGCGGTGATCCGGATGCACGCAGCTGCGGCCCAACTCAACCATGCGGGGCCGCAAACTGCGCAACCGGGTCAGGTCAAACTCATTGTCGCTGTAGGTGCCCCCCACCCGCTTCGCTTGCGCCGGGGTGAGCACGCGATAGGTGCCAATCACCTGCTGGCTTGTCACATCGCGCACCAAGAGATGCTCACAGTAGTCGTCAAACAGATCGATATCGTGGCCGGGCAAGGTCGTTGACAGACGCGCACCCATTTCTGCAGCAAAAACATCAAATCTCAGCCGCTGTGCCTGACGCACTTCGTCCAGGTGCCGTGCCCAACCCACCTGCACATTCCCCTGCACCTGCACCAACGGAGATACGCTGCTTTTGCCGTCTGTGCGACCAGGCTCCCCTGCTGACAGGGAAACCGATAAAAGCGGCAGATGCAGGCTGGGCGACTCATTCATGGGACGGCTCCTAGGGAAAGGAAGGGGGTTTTTCCGGAAATCGCTACCCATGGACAGGCATCGCTTCCTCGCAGTGCAGTCTGAAAGCCTGCTGTGACAAGGCCATGTCTGCGCCATGTCGGAACCGTGACGCATGGACTCCGCAAACACTGGCATTGCAGGGTTTTCTCCGCAGGCAATACAACACCGACGGCGAGAGGTGGCAATGCCCCGCTTCGGTATCTGCCCCCCTGCTCCCCCTTTAGCCAGCCACCGGAACCATGGCGCACGCTGGATTGCCATCAATACACCGCTTGAATGGCTGCTGCTACACTTTGGAACAGATTTGTGGGCCTCCTGGCTCCTTGACCATCACGGTTTCATGCCCTCCCCGCACAGCACCCCAGAATTGCAGTCTTTCGGCGCGGTGCCTGACACGCAACTTGAGCGCACCCTGCGCGAACAGCAGATCCTGCTGGACAGCGCAGGGGTGGGCATCGTTTTCATGCGACAGCGGGTACTGGTGCGCTGCAACCAACGTTACGCCGAGATTTTTGGCTATGCGTCACCGCAGCAGATCATTGGGCTCAGCAGCGAAGTCCTCTACCCGAGCCGTGAGGAATTTCGCGAACTGGGGCGCAGCGCTTATCCCACCATGGCACGGGGCCAGACCTACCGCGTGGAGCGCCAGATGCGCCGCTGCAATGGAGAACTGTTCTGGGGCAACCTGACAGGCCGCCTCATCAACCCCCTGGACACGACCGAGGGATCCATCTGGATACTGGATGACATTGATGAGCAAAAGCGGGCCCAGGCACAACTGAGCGATGCGCTACGAGAAAAACAGCTGCTGTTCGACCATGCCATGGTCGGTATTGTTTTTCTTCGTGACCGGCACCTTACGCGTTGCAACCGCCATTTCGAGCAAATGCTGGGATACGCCCCCGGTGAACTGGCCCAAGGCCCATCCAGGCGCTGGTATGCCAGTGATGCGGTGTGGGAAGACGTTGGCCGAAGGTGCTATCCAATGCTGGCTGCTGGCCAAGCCTTCGAGGGGGAGGTGGAAATGTGCCGCAAGGACGGCACGCCCGTGGTGTGCGAGGTGCGCAGCAAATCCCTTGACCCTGACGACCCGTCCCAAGGCTCGGTCTGGATCGCCATGGATGTCACCGAACGCAAGCAAGCCCAGGCAGCGCTTGCCATGGCACACGAGCGACTTGAGCAACAGGTGCAGGACCGCACGCGTGAACTGCGCGACACCGTGGACAGCCTGCACAGCGAAATCCGCGACCGCAAAGCGGACCAGGAACGCATTTACTGGCTCGCCCACTACGACCCTCTCACCGGTCTGCCCAACCGGACACTGCTGGCGGAGCGCGCAGAATGCGCCATCCGCCTGGCCAAGGAGGCCGGCACGCCGTTGGCGGTGATTTTTCTGGATCTTGACCATTTCAAGCATGTGAATGATTCGCTGGGGCATCGCGTGGGGGATGCCCTGCTGGTTGAAATTGCAGCGCGGCTGCGGGCTGTGGTGCGCGACAAGGACACAGTGTCGCGTTTGGGCGGCGATGAGTTCATCCTGCTGCTGCCTGGCGCTAGCGCCCATGGCGCAGCCCACGTCGCCGGAAAGCTACAGGAAGCGTCTCGCCACCACTACGAGATCGACCACCACGAACTCACCGTGGCCCCGTCCATGGGCATCGCGTTATTCCCCGGCGATGGAGAAGATTTCGACACCCTCACCCAGTCGGCAGACGTAGCCATGTACCAGGCCAAGCTGGACGGGCGCAACACCTTCCGGTTTTTTACGCCCGAAATGCAGGCGCAGTCAGTGCGGGTGCTGCAACTCCAAAATGCCTTGCGCCGGGCGCTTGAACGCAACCAGCTCAGCGTGCACTATCAACCCCAGGTGGACCTGCCGACGGGAAGAGTGCACGGCGTGGAAGCCCTCCTGCGCTGGCAGCACCCCGAGTGGGGCACCATTGCGCCCTCCGAATTCATCCCCATTGCAGAAGACAGCGGGCAGATCCTTCCGATCGGTGAGTGGGTGCTGCGCACTGCACTAACGCAACTCAAGGCCTGGCGTATGAGCGGCATCACCGGTCTGACCGTGGCCGTGAATCTTTCGGCCGTTCAGTTTCGCCAGCCGCAACTGCCTGAAATGGTGGGCCAAATACTTGCAGCCTGTGACGTTCCTGCCCAGGCGCTAGAACTTGAATTGACCGAGGGCGTGGCGGTCGATGATCCGCAGGCGGCAGCCGCCACGATGGACCAGCTTCATGCGCGTGGTGTGCGGATGGCGATGGATGACTTTGGCACGGGCTACTCGTCGCTCAGCCAGCTCAAGCGGTTCCAGATCTTCAAGCTCAAAATCGACCAATCATTCGTACGAGACCTGGAACACGACGCCAACGACCGCGCCATCGTGAGTGCCGTCATCCGCATGGCACAGGCGCTGGGAATGCGCACCATCGCGGAGGGGGTGGAAACCGAAGGTCAACTCACCTTCCTGCGCGAGCAAGGTTGCGATGAAGCCCAGGGTTACTACTTCAGCCATCCATTGCCGGCGCCCGAGGTGGAAACCTTCATCCGCCAGCGTCTGGGCTAAGCAGGCAAATCCACCCCCGCCCGTCCGGATATTCTGAGTCGGCCCGAGCCACTTAACCCGCGCGCGCCGCATCGGCCAGCCGCTGGGCGCAGGCACTGGCCATTTGCGCATCGCGCGCCTCTACCATCACACGCAGCAAAGGCTCGGTGCCACTTGCACGAATCAGGAGCCGCCCGGTGCTACCCAGTTCCTGCTCAACGGCATGGGTCGTTTGTGCCAACAACTTGTTGGCCTTCCAGTCCTGCCCCGGCGCCAGGCGGACATTCAGCAGCACCTGCGGATAGAGCACCACATCGGCCAGCAGTTGCCCCATGTTTTGTCCACTGCGCACGCACGCCTGCAGCACCTGCAAGGCGCTGACGATGCCGTCACCCGTGGTGTGGCGGTCCAGCGCCAGCAGATGCCCCGAGCCCTCGCCACCCAGCACCCAGTGGTGGCGGGCCAGTTCCTCCAACACGTAGCGGTCGCCCACGCGTGCCCGCACAAGCTTCACACCGCGCGCCTGCAACGCGACTTCAACGGCCATGTTGGTCATCAAGGTACCAACCACGCCGGGCACATGCTCGTCACGTCCCATGCGATCGGCCGCCATGAGGTAAAGCAACTCATCACCGTTGTAGAGACGCCCGGTCGCGTCCACCATCTGCAGACGGTCGGCATCGCCGTCCAGTGCGATGCCATAGTCAGCATGATTGGCGCGCACAGCACGCACCAGCGCGTCCGGATGGGTGGCACCGACCTCGTGGTTGATATTGACGCCGTCAGGAGCACACCCAATCGCCAGCACCTCAGCACCCAGCTCATGAAACACCTTGGGGGCCACCTGGTAGGCAGCGCCATGGGCCGCATCCACCACAATTTTGAGGCCCTTGAGGGTCAGATCCGACGGAAACGTGCTCTTGCAAAACTCAATGTACCGCCCTGCTGCATCGTCGAGTCGGCGGGCCTTGCCCAGCGTGGCAGAGTCAGCCCACTTGGGCGGCTCCTCCAGCGCAGCTTCCACCGCCAGCTCCCACGCGTCCGGCAGCTTGGTGCCCTGTGCACTGAAAAATTTGATGCCGTTGTCCGGGTAAGCGTTGTGACTGGCACTGATGACCACTCCCAGGCTGGCGCGCTGCGCCCGCGTCAGATATGCCACACCCGGAGTGGGCAGGGGCCCCAGCAGCACCACATCGACCCCCGCCGAGTTAAAACCAGACTCCAGTGCGCTCTCGAGCATGTAGCCTGAAATACGAGTGTCCTTGCCGATCAGCACCGTGGGGCGCTCTTCAGTCTGTTTGAGCACTCGCCCGACAGCATGCGCCAGACGCAAGACAAAGTCAGGGGTGATGGGCGCCTGGCCAACGGTGCCGCGAATGCCGTCGGTACCAAAATATTTTTGAGTCATGGGAATCGACTTTACGCTGCTGTTTTATTTCACATTTGAGTCTAGCGCACGGCGCAGCCGCCGCCTTGCGAGCCCACATCAGTCCAATCCCGGCTTGACGCCCAAGGCTGGCCGGAAAGCAAGGGCCCCAATCGGGACTGGGCGTTTCAAGGAAGTATTACAGCACCGCTGGACTCGCCTTTGTCCCGCCCAACATCAGCGAAGCCGTGCTGCCCTGCCAGCATGAGCTAATGCACTACTCCGGTCAAAAGGGCCATGACAGACAAGGCAAAAAAATCCTTGAAAAATGGCCTTTCAGCGTGCACGGGAGCAAACACTATGGCGCCCCTACCGCCTCGCTCGACTCCATGGCACGCCATACGGCGAGGGCCTGCACTGTTTCGCGCACGTCATGCACGCGCACAATGCGCGCACCGCGCTCCACTGCAAGCAGCGCCGCAGCCACGCTGGGCTGCAGCCGCTGCTCCACATCCAGCCCTGTGACTGCGCCCAATGATGACTTGCGCGACCAGCCGGCCAGCACGGGATAGCCCAGCGCCAGCAGTTCGCGCTGGCGCGCCAGCAGCGTGAAATTTTGCGCGACGGTTTTGCCAAAACCAATGCCCGGGTCCACAACAATTCGAGTCTTTTCGACCCCTAGCGCTTGCATGGCTTGCGCTGATAGCTCCAAAAATGATAGCACTTGTTGCAGTACATCACCCGCCATGGGCGCTGCCTGCATGGTCTGCGGATCGCCGTGCATGTGCATCAGGCACACACCGCACCGCGGGTGCCGCGCCACCACCTGCGCGGAACCTGGCTGGCGCAAAGCCCAAATGTCATTGACGATATCGGCACCGAGGTCGAGCACAGCCTGCATGACCTCGGGTTTATAGGTATCCACTGAAATCGGCACACCAAAGCCAACGGCACCGCGCACCAGGGGCAGCACACGCGCCAGTTCCTCCTCCAGCTCCACAGCCGGGCTGCCAGGGCGGGTGGATTCGCCGCCGATATCCAGGATATCGGCACCATCCTTCAAAAGCTGCTCACAGTGGCGCAAAGCAGAGGCCGTCGAGCCATGGCGTCCCCCGTCGGAGAAGGAGTCTGGCGTCACATTGACAATGCCCATGGTCTGAGGGCGTGTGAGGTCTATGGTGAAACGGGTGGTTTGCCAGAGCATGGGCTTCCAATAAAAACAAACAAAAACGGGGCCGCAAGCCCCGTTTTTGTAGTGAACACGCTCCCCGGCGTCAGGCGACGGTGGGGGCTGGCTCTGTGGCAACGGCAGGCGATCCGCCGCTGGGGCCGTCACCCGAGGACGGAGGCGTACGCGGCGTCCAGTCTTTGGGCGGACGAGGCGCCTTGCCGGCCATGATGTCGTCAAGCTGGTCGGTATCGATGGTTTCCCATTCGAGCAAGGCCTTGGCCATAGCGTGCATCTTGTCGCTGTTTTCTTCAATCAGACGGCGGGCCAGGTTGTATTGCTCGTCGATGATGCGGCGCACTTCCATGTCCACCTTTTCCATGGTCTGCTCGCTCATGGTGGTGGTCTTGGTCACCGAACGGCCCAGAAACACTTCGCCTTCGTTCTCGGCGTACACCATCGGGCCCAGGGCGTCAGTCATGCCATAGCGGGTAACCATGTCACGGGCAATGTGCGTGGCGCGCTCAAAGTCATTGCTGGCGCCGGTGGTCATCTGGTTCATGAACACTTCTTCGGCGATACGGCCACCAAACAGCATGCTGATCTGGTTGAGCATGTACTCGCGGTCGTAGCTGTAGCGGTCCTGCGCAGGCAGGCTCATCGTCACACCCAGGGCACGGCCACGGGGAATGATGGTGACTTTGTGCACGGGGTCGCACTTGGGCAGCAGCTTGCCAATAAGGGCGTGGCCAGACTCGTGATAGGCCGTGTTGCGGCGCTCTTCCTCGGGCATGACCATGCTCTTGCGCTCGGGACCCATGAGGATCTTGTCCTTGGCCTTTTCAAAGTCTTGCATCTCCACGGTGCGTGCGTTGCGGCGCGCAGCCATCAGGGCAGCTTCGTTGCACAGGTTGGCCAGGTCGGCGCCACTCATACCGGGCGTGCCACGGGCAATGATGCCTGGGGCCACGTCCTGGCCGATCGGGATCTTGCGCATGTGCACGTTCAGAATCTGCTCGCGGCCACGAATGTCGGGCAGCGTCACATACACCTGGCGGTCAAAGCGGCCGGGGCGCAACAAGGCGGCGTCCAGGATGTCGGGGCGGTTGGTGGCAGCCACAACAATCACACCCAGGTTGGTCTCAAAACCATCCATCTCGACCAGCATCTGGTTCAGGGTCTGCTCGCGCTCGTCATTGCCACCACCAAGGCCAGCGCCACGCTGGCGGCCCACGGCATCAATCTCATCAATGAAGATGATGCAGGGGGCGTTCTTCTTGGCGTTGTCGAACATGTCGCGCACACGGGATGCGCCCACGCCAACGAACATTTCCACAAAATCGGACCCCGAAATACTGAAGAACGGCACCTTGGCTTCGCCAGCAATTGACTTCGCCAACAGGGTCTTTCCGGTTCCGGGCGGGCCTACCAGCAGCAAGCCACGGGGAATACGACCACCGAGCTTCTGGAATTTCTGCGGATCTTTCAGGAAGTCGACGACTTCCTTCACTTCTTCCTTGGCTTCATCGCAACCAGCCACGTCGGCAAAGGTCACGGTATTGGTGTTCTCGTCTAGCAAACGCGCCTTGCTCTTGCCGAAACTGAATGCGCCGCCCTTGCCGCCGCCCTGCATCTGGCGCATGAAGTACACCCACACGCCGATCAACAGCAGCATGGGACCCCAACTGACCAGCAGAGTCATGAGCAGGGAACCTTCTTCGCGGGGCTTAACGTCGAACTTGACATTGTTGGCAATCAGGTCGCCGACCAGGCCGCGGTCGAGGTAGGTGGCAGTCGTGCGCACTTTGCGGTCATCGTTGGTGACTGCAATGATCTCGGTGCCGCCCTGGCCTTCCTGGATGGTGGCACTCTTGATGCGACTGTTTCGAACTTCCTCCAGGAACTCCGAATAGCCGACATGGCCAGCACTGGCGCCAGTGCGGGTATCAAACTGTTTGAATACAGTGAACAGCACCATGGCAATGACCAGCCACACGGCAATTTTTGAAAACCACTGATTGTTCAAGCAGGACTCCAGTCGCGGAAAAAACGGTCACGAAGCCGTCGTGGCATACGTGTGGACCATTTTATGTGTTTCAAGCCTTGGGAGGAGGCTTATTCCCCCTCCCGGCCATGGACTCAGCGCGGGCTTTAAGCCCCATGGCACAAAAAATGATGGAGCGGTTTACCTCAAGCCAGTGGTTTGAGACCCATGCCCACCAGAAAAGTTTCGGAGGATTTGTCGCGCGATGCCTTGGGCTTGAGCGGTTTGACGGTTTTGAAACGGCTCTTGAAAAGCGCTACCAACTCGCCATAACCGCTACCGTGGAACAGCTTGACCACCAACGCACCCTCGGGCTTCAGGTGCTGGCAGGCGAAGTCCACGGCAAGCTCCACGAGATGCGCAATGCGCGCCGTGTCAGCCGAATCAATTCCGGACAGGTTGGGCGCCATGTCGGACACCACCACATCCACCGGCCGCCCCTGCAAAGCGCCTTCCAGCTGCTGCAATACCTCGGACTCCCGGAAGTCTCCTTGCAGGAAGGTCACGCCCTCGACCGGCTCCATCGGCAAGACGTCCAGCGCAATGATGCAGCCATTGAGTTGCCCGGCCGCTGCACCGGTAGGAGACAGGCGCCTGCGTACATACTGGCTCCAGGCGCCTGGGGTGGAGCCCAGATCCACCACCGTATGGCCCGGCTTGATCAACCCCAGCTGCTCGTCGATCTCCTTGAGCTTGTAGGCCGCGCGGGCCCGATAACCCTCTTTGTGGGCCAGCTTGACGTAGGTGTCATTGACATGGTCGTTCAACCAGGCCTTGTTGACCTTCTTGCTTTGGGTTTTTACTTTCATACGGCTCCATTGTCTCTCGACAATCGGTACCGCCGATTGCGTCCGGGGCTCATTTCGCGAAGCGACACGAAGATGCGCCGCAACCAGCCGCAGACATAATACGGCCATGTCCCAAATTCAACTGACTCCCGCAGAGCGCCGGGAACATCGCGCCAATGCCCACCACCTCGACCCCGTGGTCCTCGTGGGAGGAGATGGCCTGACCCCCGCAGTGCAAAAAGAAATTGATGCCGCCCTGAACGCCCATGGGCTGATCAAGGTGCGCATCTTCAACGACGACCGGGCCGCCCGAGAGCTGATTTACCAGCAGCTCGCCGCAGATCTGAACGCTGCCCCCATCCAGCACATCGGCAAGCTTCTGGTGCTCTGGCGTCCGCAGCCCGCCAAGGAACGCACGCCCGACGAAGACCGCATGCCCGGCCCACGCGACGTCAAGGTGCTCAAATACAGCAAGCGCGGTGGCCAGCGACCCGAAATCAAGCAACTGCGCGTGCTGGGCAACCAGCGCCTCACGCCCGGCGGGCAGATCAAGCGGGCCAAGAAGCCCAAGCTCAAATCGGTCAAGAAACGCCAGGCTGACTGAGCCGCATGACAGCCGCAGTATCGGCGCATGAGCGCCACGTCATCTGCATGAAATGGGGCACGAAATACGGCCCCGAATATGTCAATCGCCTTTACGCGATGGTGCGACGCCACCTGAGCGGGGACTTCCGTTTCGTCTGCCTCACGGACGACAGCACAGGCATACGCAGCGAAGTGCAGTGTTTGCCCATCCCGCCCCTGGATTTGCCCGCCGGCATTCCGGAACGGGGCTGGACCAAGCTGGCCACGTTCAGCGCCGATCTGCACGGACTGCGGGGCACTGCGCTGTTCCTGGATGTGGATGTGGTGATTACCGGTAGCCTGGATGAGTTTTTCACCCAGCCCGGTGAGTTTTTGATCATCCACGACTACAAGCGGCCTTGGCGCATCACCGGCAACTCGTCTGTGTACCGGTTCGAACTGGGCGCCCACCCAGACGTGTTGGAATATTTTCGGGGCCATTTCGACACCATTCGCCAGCAGTTTCGCAACGAACAGGCTTACTTGTCAGATTTTCTGCACAAACAAGGCAAGCTGCAGTACTGGCCCGCCGCATGGTGTCCGAGCTTCAAATACCACGGCATTCCCCGCTGGCCCACCAATTACTGGAAGGCCCCCTTCGTTCCACCAGGCGCGCGCATCGTGATCTTTCATGGGGAGTGCAACCCCCCGGATGCGCTGGCAGGGCGGCGCAATCGCCGTTTTCGCTACATCCGCCCCGCCACTTGGGTGGCCGAGCACTGGCACGAGTGACCGGGGAACACGGCGGCAGAGACTGCTGCTGCCTGAAAAGGCCCTGAACCGGGCCTTGTCAGGTGGGTGCTGGCGTGGCCCGCAAGGTTCGCCAGAGCACCACCAGGGCACAGCACCACTGCAGGGCATACATCACGCTACCCACCGAGTGCCACAGGCGCAGATCCTGCCGGGCGACAATGCGAGGCGCCACACCAAACTGGACCAGCAAGGCCAGCAGCAACCCGCCAACTATAAAAACCATAGCTGCTTGCGCCCATGGATATTGGGTTACCTCGCCTTTTGGCCTTGATATCAGCAGCAACAGCACGCAACACACCACCGTCACCCAGGTCTGTGCGGCAAACAGCCGTGCCGCCATGCCGCCCGCCATTGCGGGAGAAGGCAAGTGCGCAAACAGCAGCGGCACGACCAAGAACCCGATCGTTGTCAGGCTGCCCCACCACAGGGCGGCCAAAAGTGCAGGAAGGCGGCTGAGCATGGCGCCTGGCGTCACAGGTAGCTGACAGCCACCACTTCGTAGCGCCGCACACCGCCCGGCGCCAGCACTTCCGCCGTGTCGCCCTCTTCCTTGCCAATCAAGGCCCGGGCAATCGGGCTGGAGATATTGATCAGGCCTTGCTTCAGGTCGGCCTCGTCCTCGCCCACGATCTGGTATTTCACCGTGTCGCCAGACTCTTCGTCTTCCAGCTCGACCGTGGCGCCAAAGACCACCTTGCCACCGCCGTCCACGCCGCTCGGATCGATGACCTGCGCGACCGAGAGCTTGCCCTCGATTTCCTGAATGCGCCCCTCGATGAACCCCTGGCGGTCCTTGGCGGCATCGTAGTCGGCGTTTTCGCTGAGGTCGCCCTGCGCTCGCGCTTCGGCAATGGCCGTGATCACGGCGGGCCGCTCCACGGTCTTGAGGCGATGCAGCTCTGTCTTGAGCTTTTCAGCGCCGCGCTTGGTAATGGGAATGGTGGCCATTCTGTTGAGTCTCCATCAATCAAAACGGTGAAGCGGCACAGCAGCCCCACCGGTCAGTCACCCGACATGGCCACGGAATTTCCGTGCCAATGCCACTGGCGACCCTACAAAAGGAAACCGCCGCACGTTGCCGCGCGGCGGTGTCTGGTCAGCGGCAGATTATGCCGCGTTTGCCGGGGCTCAGGCCACCAGCTGGGCGTGCAGCTCCTGCACCGAATACACATCGAGCTTGTCGAGAAACTTCATGCCCTCGACGGCGGCTTCGGCACCAAAGATGGTCGTGAACGTGGTCACGCGCGCCAGCAGCGACGACGTGCGAATGGCACGCGAATCGGCAATGGCGTTGCGCCGCTCTTCCACCGTGTTGATAACCATGACAATCTCGTCGTTCTTGATCATGTCCACGATGTGCGGGCGACCTTCGGTCACCTTGTTGACCACCTGCACCGGCACACCAGCCGCCTCAATGGCCGCCGCCGTGCCCTTGGTGGCCACCAGCTCGAAGCCCAGGGCCACGAGCTGGCGTGCGATGTCCACGGCGCGTGCTTTGTCGCTGTTCTTCACGGTGAGGAAAACCTTGCCCGAGGTGGGCAGCTTGGTGCCCGCGCCCATCTGGCTCTTCACGAAGGCTTCGCCAAAGGTCTTGCCCACGCCCATGACTTCGCCGGTGGACTTCATCTCGGGGCCGAGGATGGTGTCCACACCGGGGAATTTGACGAACGGGAACACGGCTTCCTTCACGCTGAAATATGGCGGCGTCACCTCCTTGGTGATGCCTTGCGAGGCCAGTGTCTGGCCTGCCATGCAGCGTGCCGCCACCTTGGCCAGCTGGATGCCCGTGGCCTTGCTCACGAAGGGCACCGTGCGCGAGGCGCGCGGATTCACTTCGAGCACGTAGATGATGTCCTTGCCGTCGGCTTCCTGAATGGCGAACTGCACATTCATCAGTCCCACCACATTCAGGCCCTCGGCCATCGCGGCCGTCTGGCGCTTGATTTCATCCACCGTGGCCTTGGACAGGTAATACGGCGGCAGCGAGCAAGCCGAGTCGCCGCTGTGCACGCCGGCCTGTTCGATGTGCTCCATCACGCCGCCAATGAAGGTCACGCCGGTCGAATCACGCACGCAGTCCACGTCGCACTCGATGGCGTTGGAGAGGAAGCGGTCGAGCAGCACGGGCGAGTCATGGCTCACCTTCACGGCCTCGCGCATGTAGCGCTCGAGGTCGCGTTGCTCGTGCACGATTTCCATCGCGCGGCCGCCCAGCACGTAGCTGGGGCGCACCACCAGCGGGTAACCCAGTGCGGCGGCCTTTTCCAGGGCCTCGGGCTCGGTGCGCGCCGTGGCATTGGGCGGCTGGCGCAGTTGCAGCTTGTGCAGCAGCGCCTGGAAGCGCTCGCGGTCTTCGGCGGCATCGATCATGTCGGGGCTGGTGCCGATGATGGGCACGCCTGCGGCTTCCAGATCGAGTGCCAGCTTCAGCGGCGTCTGACCGCCGTACTGCACGATCACGCCCACCGGCTTTTCCTTGTCGACGATTTCCAGCACGTCTTCCAGCGTGACGGGCTCGAAATACAGGCGGTCCGAGGTGTCGTAGTCGGTCGAAACCGTTTCAGGGTTGCAGTTGACCATGATGGTTTCATAACCATCCTCGCGCATGGCAAGGGCCGCGTGCACGCAGCAATAGTCGAACTCGATGCCCTGCCCAATGCGGTTGGGGCCACCGCCCAGCACCATGATCTTCTTGGCGTTGGTCGGCTCGGCTTCGCATTCTGCGACGCCACCGTGAGCGGCGTTCTCGTAGGTCGAATACAGGTAGGCCGTGTTGGTGGCGAACTCGGCGGCGCAGGTGTCCACGCGCTTGTAGACAGGGCGCACCTTGAGCGCGCGGCGCGCTTCGCGCACGGCCTTTTCCGTGGTCTTGAGCAGCTTGGCCAGACGGCGGTCGGAAAAGCCCTTCTGCTTGAGCGTGTGCAGCGTGGCGGCATCGAGTGCAGCCAGGGCTGCATCGCCCTTTTCCACTGCCAGCTGGTCCAGCTCCAGTTCGATCTTTACGATCTGCTCGATCTGCACGAGGAACCACTTGTCGATCTTGGTGAGGTCGAACACCTCGTCCACCGACAGGCCCATGGCAAATGCATCGCCCACATACCAGATGCGCTCGGGGCCGGGCTCGCCCAGTTCCTTTTCGAGCACTTCGCGGTCCTGGGTCTTTTCGTTCATGCCGTCCACGCCCACTTCCAGGCCGCGCAGGGCTTTCTGGAACGATTCCTGGAAGGTGCGGCCCATGGCCATGACTTCGCCCACCGATTTCATCTGCGTGGTCAGGCGGCTGTCGGCCGTGGGGAATTTTTCGAACGCGAAACGCGGGATCTTGGTGACCACATAGTCGATCGAAGGCTCGAACGACGCGGGCGTGGCGCCACCCGTGATTTCGTTCTTGAGCTCATCGAGCGTGTAGCCCACGGCCAGCTTGGCCGCCACCTTGGCAATCGGGAAACCCGTGGCCTTGGAGGCCAGCGCGGACGAACGCGACACGCGCGGGTTCATCTCGATCACGACCATGCGGCCGTCTTTGGGGTTGATCGAGAACTGCACGTTGGAGCCGCCCGTGTCCACACCGATCTCGCGCAGCACCGCCAAAGAGGCGTTGCGCATGATCTGGTATTCCTTGTCGGTCAGCGTCTGCGCAGGGGCCACGGTGATCGAGTCGCCCGTGTGCACACCCATCGGGTCCAGGTTCTCGATGGAGCAGATGATGATGCAGTTGTCCGCCTTGTCGCGGACCACTTCCATCTCATACTCTTTCCAGCCGAGCAGCGACTCTTCGATCAGCAGCTCGTTGGTGGGCGAGGCTTCCAGACCGCGCTTGCAGATGGTTTCGAACTCTTCGGGGTTGTAGGCGATACCGCCGCCCGTGCCGCCCAGCGTGAAGCTGGGGCGAATGACGGTGGGGAAGCCCACGCTCTTTTGCACGGCCCAGGCCTCGTCCATGCTGTGGGCGATGCCGGAGCGCGCGGAGCCCAGACCGATCTTGGTCATGGCGTCCTTGAACTTCAAGCGGTCTTCGGCCTTGTCGATGGCTTCAGGCGTCGCACCGATGAGCTCGACCTTGTATTTGTCGAGCACACCGTTGTGCCACAGGTCGAGCGCGCAGTTGAGCGCGGTCTGGCCACCCATGGTGGGCAGAATCGCGTCGGGGCGCTCCTTGGCGATGATCTTCTCGACCGTCTGCCAGGTGATGGGCTCGATGTAGGTGACGTCGGCCGTGGCCGGGTCGGTCATGATCGTGGCGGGGTTGCTGTTGATCAGGATGACCTTGTAACCCTCTTCGCGCAGCGCCTTGCAGGCCTGCACGCCGGAGTAGTCGAACTCGCAGGCCTGGCCGATGATGATGGGGCCGGCGCCGATGATGAGGACGCTTTGGATGTCGGTGCGCTTTGGCATTATTTTTTCTCCTGGGCCGTGGCCATCAATGCCGTGAAGCGGTCAAACAGGTAGGCAATATCGTGCGGGCCGGGCGACGCCTCGGGGTGACCCTGAAAGCAGAACGCCGGCTTGTCGGTGCGCACCAGGCCTTGCAGCGTGCCGTCGAACAGGCTGATGTGCGTGGCACGCAGGTTGGCGGGCAGCGACTCCATCTCCACCGCAAAGCCGTGGTTCTGGCTGGTGATGCTGACGCGGCCCGTGTCCAGGTCTTTCACCGGATGGTTGGCGCCGTGGTGGCTGTGCTGCATCTTGAACGTCCGGGCGCCCGAGGCCAGGGCCATGATCTGGTGACCCAGGCAGATACCAAAGGTAGGAACGCCACTCTCGATGATCTGTTGCACCGCGGTGATGGCGTAGTCGCAAGGCGCCGGGTCGCCAGGGCCGTTGGACAGAAACACGCCGTCGGGGTTCATTGCCAGCACTTCGGCGGCTGGCGTTTGGGCAGGCACCACCGTCAGTTTGCAACCGCGCTCTGCCAGCATGCGCAGGATGTTCAGCTTCACACCAAAGTCGTAGGCCACCACATGAAAGCGGGGCGACTCCTGCTTGCCGTAGCCCGTGCCCAGCTTCCACTCGGTCTGTTCCCAGGGATAGGCAGCGGCGGTGGTGACCACCTGGGCCAGATCCAGGCCCTTCATGCTGGGCGCCGCCTTGGCAGCGGCCAGCGCGGCGTCGATGTGCGCCCGCGTCACGGTTTCACCGGCCGCCAGGCCGACGATGGCGCCGTTTTGCGCGCCCTGGCTGCGCAGCAGGCGGGTGAGTTTGCGGGTATCGATGTTGGCAATCGCCACTGTCTGCTCGCGCACCAGGTACTGCGAGAGGGTTTCGGTCTGTCGGAAATTGCTGGCCAGCAGGGGCAGGTCCTTGATGATCAGGCCTGCGGCATGGACCTTGTCAGCTTCGATATCCTCGGTGTTGACGCCGTAGTTGCCGATGTGCGGATACGTGAGTGTCACGATCTGCTGGCAATAGCTGGGGTCGGTGAGGATTTCCTGGTAGCCGGTGATGGAGGTGTTGAACACCACTTCGCCGACGGTGGTGCCGGTGGCACCAATCGAATTGCCGATAAAGACCGTGCCGTCTGCGAGCGCCAGGATGGCGGAGGGGAATTTTCCCTGTAGAGACAAAAGCACTGGATTCTCCGGATGGTTACGGTCGCCCGGTGCCTGCAGGCCGCTCGCGCAACGAATGCCGGCGGCTGCTCTCAGATGGGTTGTTGCTTTGGGTGCGATCGGGCGACGCTGTTGCGAGAAAAGCCCCTGATTATACCCGGCGACACTCCGTTCCGAATGCCCTCATGCCGCTGTGCAGCATCTGCGCGCGGGCTGCAGCACTGCGCCCAACGTGCTTCCTTTTCCAGTCTGACCCGCCGGCAAAGTTCAAATTTCAGCGCACGGCGCCGCTGGCATGCAGGCAAATGGCTGCGGCGGCGGCCACGTTCAGCGACTCCTCGCCGCCCGGCTGCGCAATGCGTATGCGCAGGGCGGCCTGCGCCTCCAGCGCGGGCGAAACGCCCTGCCCTTCATGGCCCAAGACCCAGGCGCAAGGCCAGGGCAATGCGGCGCGGTGCAAAAAATCCCCTGCGTGCGAGCTGGTAACCAGCAGCGGCACATCCAGAGCGTGCAAATCGTCCAACGCGAGCCCCTCCACCAGATCCAGCGCAAAATGCGCGCCCATGCCCGCGCGCAGCACCTTGGGGGCCCACAGCGCCGCACTGCCCTTGAGCGCCGCCACCTGCCGAAAGCCAAACGCCGATGCGCTGCGCAGGATGGAACCCACGTTGCCCGCATCCTGCACGCGGTCCAGCACCACCGTGGCCACACCCGACTGCAGCGCCCTTGGCGCGGCGGTGTCCACCAGAAAACCCATGACCGCCGGCGACTCCAGACCACTGATGTCGGCAAACAAGGCATCGGCAACTACTATTACTTTAATAGCTGCTTTCGCATATACAGCGGGGGCTATAGGCCAAAAAGACTCTGAAAACACTGCAATGGCGGGCTGCACGCCGCGCTGCAGGGCGGCGCTGCACAGGTGGTCGCCCTCCAGCCAGACCCGGCCCTGCTTGCGGTAGGCCGTGCTGTCCTGCGACAGCCGACGCAAGTCTTTGACAAAAGCGTTGTCACGCGAGTGAATGACGGTCAGGGGAGCGGAGGTCATGCGGTGTCCGGGGCGGGCAATGAAAAGGCAAGCGGCAACAAGGAACTCAGACCAGCACCTTGGCCACGGGTGCAAAGCTGCGCCGATGGTGAATGCAAGCGCCGTGCTCGCGCAGCGCAGCCATGTGCACGGCCGTGCCGTAGCCCTTGTGCCCGGAAAAGCCGTATTGAGGGTACTGCTCATCGACCTGCACACACCAACGGTCGCGGTGCACTTTGGCCAGGATGGAGGCGGCCGAGATGGCGGGCACCAGCGCATCACCCTTGACAATGGCCTCGGCGGGGATGTCCAGCGTGGGCAGCCGGTTGCCATCGACCAGAACCATCTTCGGCTTGAGCCGCAGGCCCAGCACGGCGCGGCGCATGGCCAGCAGCGTGGCCTGCAGGATATTCAGGCGGTCGATCTCCTCGACGCTGGCTTCGGCAATGCTGAAACACAGCGCCCGGGCGCGGATCTCGTCAAACAGGGCCTCGCGCCGCGCGGCAGTGAGCTTTTTGGAGTCGGCCAGGCCAGCAATGGGATGGAGGTCATCCAGGATGACCGCAGCAGCCACCACGGGCCCGGCCAGCGGGCCACGGCCAGCCTCGTCCACCCCGGCGACCAGGCCGGGGGCGTGCCAGGGCAGGCGGGCCTGCTCAGGCGGCGAGGATTTTGCGGATCGCATCGGCAGCCAGTCGGGACGTGTCGCGCTGCAGGCTTTCGTGCAGGGCGGTGAAACGTTGCTCAAGCGCGGTGATTTTTTCACGCTGGTGCACGCGGGCGTCAAACCACTGCAGCGTGGCCGCGCTGAGCGCCTGCGGCGTTGCGGCATCCTGAATGAGCTCAGGCACCACAAAATCGCGGCAAAGAATATTGGGCAGCCCCACCCAGGGTTGCAGCTGCTTGCGCCGCATGAGCCACCAGCTCAAGGGGTGCATGTGGTAGCCAATCACCATGGGGCGCTTGAACAGCGCAGCCTCCAGGGTGGCCGTGCCGCTGGCGATCAGCGTGACATCGCAGGCAGCCAGCACGGTGTGGGATTGGCCGGTGACGATCTGCAAGGCACCGCCCAGGCCGCTGGCATGGGCCAGCTGCTCAATGCGCTCCCGCAGGGCGGGCACGGCGGGTACTATTAATTTAATAGCTGGACGCGCTTTAAGGATAAGCGCTGCAGCCCGAAAGAAGGGCAAGGCGATGTATTCGACCTCGGCCGACCGGCTGCCCGGCAAAATGGCCAGCACCTCATCGCCATCGTGCAGCCCCAGTTGCGCCCTGGCGGCATGGCGGTCTGGCACCATGGGGATCACACTTGCCAGCGGATGCCCCACATAGGTCGCGGCAATGCCATGCTGGGCCAGCAATTGCGGCTCGAAGGGAAAGATGCACAGCACATGGTCTGCACTGCGGCGGATTTTTTCGACCCGATCAGCCCGCCAAGCCCAGATCGAAGGGCAGACAAAATGCACGGTCTTGATGCCGGCAGCGCGCAGGTCGGCTTCGAGGCCCAGGTTGAAATCGGGTGCATCCACGCCAATGAACACATCCGGCCGATCTTGCAGCAGGCGCGCTCGCAGCTGCTTGCGAATCCCCATGATTTCCCGCAACCGGCGCAGCACCTCCATGCTGTAGCCATGCACCGCCAGCCGCTCGCTGGGCCACCAGGCCGTGAAGCCCCGGCGCTGCATCTGCGGCCCGCCAATGCCCTGCGCCTGCAATCCGGGCCACTGGGCCTGCAGTCCATCGAGCAGCAGCCCTGCCAGCAGATCACCCGATGTTTCGCCCGCCACCATGGCGACCCGGGGAGATGCACTCATCACCGGCCCTTCAGCGCGCGATGCCGCGCGTGGCGTCGGCCAGGAACTGCTCCATCATCGCCACGTCGCCAGCGGCCTCGGGCACCGACTGCAGGAGGTCCGCGATGGCCGCACGCGCAGCCTCCAGCGTGAGGCCTTGGCGATAAAGCATCTTGTGCATCTGCTTGACAGCGCCCAGCCGCTCGGCAGAAAAGCCCCGGCGACGCAGCCCCACCAGGTTGTAGCCGCGCACGGCCAGCGGGTTGCCGTCCACCAGCATGAACGGCGGCACGTCTTGCGCCACCGCGCTGGCAAATCCCACCATGGCATGTGCCCCGATCTTTACGAACTGGTGAATGCCGGTGAGGCCGCCCACCGTCACCCAGTCACCCAGGTGCACATGTCCGGCCAGCGTGGTGTTGTTGGCCAGCGTGGTGTGGTTGCCCACATGGCAATCGTGGGCGATGTGGGTGTAGGCCATGATCCAGTTGTCATTGCCCACCGTGGTGATGCCGCCGGCCTGGGGCACCCCGAGGTTCAGGGTACAAAACTCGCGGATGGTGTTGCGGTCGCCAATCACCAGCTCGGTGGGTTCGCCCGCATACTTTTTGTCCTGGGGAATCGCACCAATGGAGTTGAACTGGAAGATATGGTTGTCGCGGCCCAGCGTGGTGCGCCCGTCGATCACGCAGTGCGGGCCCACGGTAGTGCCCGCCCCGATGACCACATGGGCACCGATCACGCTGTATGGCCCGATGCTGGCCGTCGCGTCGATTTCAGCGCGCGGATCGACGATGGCTGTGGGATGGATGTTGCTCACGGCTTGCAAAGGCGCACTCAGCCAACGCTGCGCATCGTGCACATGAGTTCGGCCTCGCAGGCCACTTCCTCGCCCACACGCGCCACGCCCTTGAACTTCCAGATGCCACCACGCACGCGGTCGATCGTGATTTCCAGGATCAACTGGTCACCGGGCTCCACCGGGCGCTTGAAACGCGCACCGTCGATGCCGACAAAATAGTAGATGTTGTTTTCATCGGGCACCTTGCCCATGGCGTCAAACGCCAGCAGACCCGCCGCCTGCGCCAGCGCTTCCAGGATCAGCACCCCCGGCATCACAGGGTGTCCGGGAAAGTGCCCCATGAAATAAGGCTCGTTGAACGTTACGTTCTTGATCGCCTTGATGCGGGTGTTGCTCTCAAGCTCGATCACCTTGTCCACCAGAAGAAACGGGTAGCGGTGAGGCAGTTGCTTGAGAATTGCGTGAATGTCCATCATCGAGTTGTTCTTCCGTTCATGCTGCCTTGAGAGCCTGCTCCAGCGCCTTGACGCGCTCTCGCAAGCTGTACAGTTGTTTGAGTGTGGCAGCGTTTTTTTCCCAGCGCGCATTGTCGTCGATGGGAAACATACCGGTGTATTGACCCGGCTTGGTGAGCGAGCGCGTGACAACCGTGGCTGCAGAGATGTGCACGTTGTCGGCCAGTTCGAGATGGCCCAGCACGATGGCGCCGCCACCGACAGTGCAGTGCGCGCCAATGGTGGCACTACCGGCCACCCCCACGCACCCGGCCATGGCCGAGTGCTTGCCAATGTGAACGTTGTGGCCGATCTGGATCAGGTTGTCGAGTTTGACGCCGTCTTCAATGACGGTGTCTTGAAGCGCACCACGATCAATGCAGGTGTTGGCGCCGATTTCCACGTCGTCGCCAATGCGCACCGCACCCAGCTGTTCAATCTTGATCCATTCACCGCCCTGTGGCGCAAAGCCAAAGCCATCGGCGCCTATCACCACACCCGCGTGCACAATGCAGCGCGCGCCAATGTGGCAGTTTTCGCCCACCGTCACACGCGACTTCAGCACCGTGCCTGCACCAATGTGCGCGCCGCGCTCCACAACGCACAGCGGGCCCACCGACGCACTGGGATGCACGACCGCGCCGACATCCACCACGGCGCTGGGATGCACGCCGGGTTGCACGGCAGCACCATGGTGCTGCCGCCAAAGCTGCGTGACCCGTGCGAAATAGACGTAGGGGTTGTCCGCCACAATGCATGCCCCCCGCGCCAGCGCAGGCTCGCGCATGGCGGGCGCCACAATGACACAGGCCGCCCGGGAGGCGGCCAGTTGCTGCTGGTAGCGCGGGTGGCTCAGAAAACTGATGTCCCCTGGGCCGGCGGTTTCGAGCGGCGCGATCCGGAGCACCGCGGTGTCCCGCAGCCCTCCTTCCAGCGATCCGCCCAGCGCGTCAACAATGTTCCCAAGGAGCAAGCTCACGCGCCACCCACCCTGCGCCGCAGCTCACTTGCCTGCAGCATTCAGCGCCTTGATCACCCGGTCAGTGATGTCGTGCTTGGGGTTGATATAGACGGCTTCCTGCAGGATGACGTCGTACTTCTCAGCTTCGGCAACCTGCTTGACCACCTTGTTGGCACGCTCGAGAACCTGGGCAAGTTCTTCGTTCTTGCGCACGTTCAGGTCTTCCTGGAACTCACGGCGCTTGCGCTGGAACTCGCGATCCTGGTCCACCAGCTGACGCTGGCGCGTGGTGCGCTGGCTTTCGGCCATGGTGGGAGCCTCGCGCTCGAATTTTTCGGTGGCGGACTTCAGGGCATTACCCGACTCGATCAGTTCCTTCTCGCGACGGGAAAACTCCTGCTCCAGCTTGGCCTGGGCCGCCTTGGCGGTAGTGGCCTCGCGGAAGATGCGGTCGGTGTTGACGAAACCGGCCTTGAACTCTTGTGCCTGCAGCGCAGGGGAAGCCACGGCCAGCGCGCTCAGCAGCAGGGCCAGTGTGAAATGACGGGAAAGTGATTTCATTAGAAGGACGTACCAATCTGGAATTGAAGTTTCTGAATTCTATCGCCGGCGAACTTGCGCACCGGTTGTGCATAGGCAAGACGCAGCGGACCCAAGGGAGAAATCCAGCTCAAGCCCACACCCGCTGACGCGCGCATGTCGCTGAAACTGACCTTGTCATTTTCACCATACACATTGCCCACATCCACAAAGGTGAACAGGCGCAGCGTGCGGTCATTGCCAGCGCCTGGAAACGGCACCATCAGCTCGGCATTGAGCGTAACTTTCTTCGGCCCGCCCAAAGAGGCGCCCGTCACATCGCGCGGTCCCAGGGTGCCTTGGTCAAAACCACGCACTGAACCCAGGCCACCGGAGTAGAAGTTCTTGAACACCGGAAACGGACGACCATTCATGCCCTTGCCATAACCCAGCTCGCCATTGAAGGCCACCGTGAACCGCTTGTTCAACGGGATGTATTGCTGGTACTGGTAGTTCGCCCGCAGGTAGCGCGCGTCACCCGCCACAGACCATTCGGAATTGAGCCGCTGGTAACGACCCGAATTTGGAGCCAGCGCGCTGTCACGGTCATCGCGCGACCAACCGATGGTCAGGGGAATGGAGCTGCTGCTGAAGCCGTAGGTGTCTGCGTAGGCAAGGTACGCGGCCGGGATGTTGGTGCCAGGCTTGATCTTGGTCTGCTCTATGCCGCCGCCGAAGAATACGGTATCGGTCTCACTGAAGGGCACCCCGAAACGCATGGATGCACCCGTAGTGACCAGCTGGTAATTGCCACCCTGATCTTCATAGGGCTTGTCGGTGCGGTAGTAAAGGTCCAGCGTTCGAGAGATGCCATCCTGTGTGAAGTACGGGTTGGTGGTGCTGAACACCAAAGTACGGCGGTACTTGCTGGTGTTGACATCCACCCCCAGGTAGTTGCCTGAACCGAATACGTTTTCCTGCTTGACGGCAAATGACAAGGACACCTTTTCAGCGCTGGAGAAACCCGCACCGAGCTGCAAAGACCCGGTGGGTTTTTCGGCGACGCTGATCACAAGGTCAACCTGGTCCGGCGATCCGGGCACTTCCTGGGTTTCGATTCCCACCTCGGTAAAGTACCCGAGACGGTCCACACGGTCCCGCGACAGGCGGATCTTCTCGCCGTCGTACCACGAAGACTCATACTGCCGGAATTCGCGGCGCACGACTTCATCACGGGTGCGGTTGTTGCCGCTCACATTGATGCGCCGCACGTAAGCCCGGCGGGCCGGTTCGGCCTGAAGCACCAGCGACACGCGGTTGTTTTCGCGGTCAATGTCCGGCACCGCCTCGACACGCGCAAACGCAAAACCGAATCGACCAAAGTATTCGGAGAAGGCCTTGGTAGTTTCGGTGACCTGATCAGCGTTGTAGGGCTCGCCGGGACGGATGGCGACCAGCGATTTGAACTCGTCTTCACGATCGAGGTAGTTGCCTTCGAGCTTGACTCCCGACACCACAAACCGCTCGCCTTCGGAGACATTGACCACAATGGAAATGTCCTGCTTGTCGGGCGAGATGGCCACCTGGGTGGAGTCCACGCGAAACTCAAGGTATCCGCGCTGGAGATAGTAGGAACGCAGCGTCTCCAGATCGGCATTGAGCTTTGCGCGGGCATAGCGATCCGACTTGGTGTACCAACTCAGCCAGCCGCCGGTGTCCTGGTCGAACAACCCCTTGAGCGTGGACTCGCTGAAAGCCTTGTTGCCCACAATGCGCACTTCCTTGATGCGCGCCGGCTCACCCTCCACCACCGTGAAGGTGAGGTTGACACGGTTGCGCTCAATGGGCGTCACGGTGGTAACCACCTCGGCCCCGTACAGGCTCTTATTGATGTACTGGCGCTTGAGTTCCTGCTCGGCCCGGTCGGCCAGTGCCTTGTCATAAGGCCGGCCTTCTGTCAGCCCCACGTCGCGCATGCTCTTCTTGAGGGCCTCCTTGTCGAACTCCTTGGTGCCCGCAAATTCGACATCGGCAATGGTGGGACGCTCTTCGACCACGACGACCAGCACGTTACCAGTGGCCTCCAGCCGGACGTCCTTGAAAAGCCCCAGACCAAACAGGGCCCGAATGGCGGCGGCGCCCTTTTCGTCGTTGTAGTCATCGCCCACGCGCAGTGGCATGGATGCGAAGATGGTGCCGGGCTCCACACGCTGCAGCCCCTCCACCCGAATGTCCTGCACCTTGAAGGGCTCCAGGGCCCACGCCGCATTGGCGACCAAAACCATGGCGGCAACGGCCGATGCAGTGCGCACGCCCAGGCGATTGATGTGTTTTTTCATGAGTGAAGCGGGAGCCGCAAGTCGCAGGGAAATGCAGCAAAAAGTTTAGCCAAAGAGCCGGGTGATATCGTTGAACAGGGCAATGGACATCATGAGAAGAAGAACCGCCACGCCACCGCGCTGCAGGTGCTCCATCCACGCATCCGACACCTTCCGGCCCGTCACGCCCTCCCAAAGATAATACATCAGGTGCCCACCATCGAGGACAGGCAAGGGCAGCAGGTTCAGCACCCCAAGGCTGACGCTGATGAGCGCCAGGAAAACCAGATACTGTGTAAAGCCCATGCTGGCCGAGCGGCCCGCGTAGTCGGCAATGGTGAGGGGCCCGCTCAGGTTCTTCAGCGACGCCTGACCCACGACCATGCGGCCCATCATCCGCAGAGTCAGGACAGACACATCCCAGGTACGCGCTATGCCGTTCCACGCCCCTTCCAGCGGGCCGTACTGCACCGTGACAAACTCGGGCGGCGCGCCGACATAGGCGCCGATGCGGCCCACACTGCCGGTTTGTTCCTTGTGAACGTCGGGCATCACGTCCACGGTCATCTGCTGGCCGCCGCGCTCGATACGCCAGGGCTGCACTACGGCCGAGTCGGCGCGCACGGACTGGCGAATCAGCTCACGCAGCTGCTGGCCATCCACCACCTCCACTGCGCCTATTTTCTGTACCACGTCGCCTTGGCGGAGTCCCGCGCGCTGCGCAGCGCTATCGGCCATGATTTCACCCAGCACGGGCCGTGTCCAGGGGCCTAGAAGCCCCACCTTGCGAAAGAGTTGCGCATCTGCTTCGCGCGCATCGATCTGCTCCATGTCAAGCAATACCTCGCGGTGCAGAGCTCCAGGCGTCGGTTCAACCTCCAGCCGGACCCGTTCGCCTTCCAGGGCGCCGCGGGTCAACAACCAGCGCAGGTCTTCAAAAGAACGCACTGGCTCCAGTTCGCCCGAACCGAGGGCCGCACCGTGCACCAGCTCCCCGCCACGCAGACCTGCAGCCTGCGCTACCGAGCCCGCTACCGGGCTGGCCAGCAGCGCTTTGGGCTCCTGGACACCGCTCCAGTTCACCACCGAATACAACAGCACTGCCAAGAGCAGGTTGGCAATGGGGCCCGCCGCCACGATGGCTGCGCGCGAGCGCAAGGGCTGCGTGTTGAAGGCAAGATGCCGCTCGGCCTCGGGCACGGGCGCCTCACGCTCATCGAGCATGCGCACATAGCCGCCCAACGGAAACGCGCTCAAAACAAACTCGGTGGGCGAGCCCTTGGGTTGCCAGCGCAGCAGAGGCTTGCCAAAACCCACCGAGAACCGCAATACCTTGACACCGCACGCCACGGCCACCCGGTAATGCCCATACTCATGGGCGGCGATCAGCAAGCCCAGGGCAACAACAAAAGCGACGAGGGTCAGCAGCATGCGAAAACTCCGTGAATCAACCGCACTCAGGCCGCCAGTCGGCCGATGGCCTGCTCGGCAACACTGCGCGCCTGGGCATCCAGGGCCAACAAGGCATTGAGCGAATCGGGGTTCGAGGGAGAAACCGCCTCTAAAGTTGCAATATTGAGGTGGTGAATCTGATCAAACCGGATACGACGCTCTAGAAAGGCCGCCACCGCCACCTCGTTGGCCGCATTCAGGACCGCTGTGGTGCCCTGCGGAGCCGCCAAGGCATCCCACGCCAGCTGCAATCCAGGAAACCTGTCGCGATGCCCATGGCCATCAATGGCCTCGAAAGTCATGGCCGAGAGTGCGTGAAAATTCAGCGCTGCGGCCCCTGACTCAACCCGCTCAGGCCACGCCAGACCATAGGCGATGGGCACCCGCATGTCGGGGGTACCCAGCTGCGCCACCACCGAGGTGTCGCGGTACTGCACCATGGAGTGGATGATGCTTTGGGGGTGGATCACCACATCCAGCTGCACCGGAGCCAGACCAAAGAGATAGCGCGCCTCAATCACCTCCAGCGCCTTGTTCATCATGGTCGCCGAATCCACCGAAATCTTGCGCCCCATGTTCCAGTTGGGATGGGCACAGGCCTGCTCTGGCGTGACATCACGCAGCGAATCAGGCGTGCGGGTACGAAACGGCCCCCCCGATGCAGTCAGAATGATTTTTTCTACCCGCTGCGTCCAGGTGGCCGGATCTTCGGGCAGGGACTGAAAAATGGCCGAATGCTCGCTGTCGATCGGCAGCAACGTGGCCGCCCCTTCGCGCACCGCGTCCAGAAACACGTCGCCTCCCACCACCAGCGCTTCCTTGTTGGCCAGCAAAAGACGCTTTCCTGCCCATGCCGCAGCGAGACAAGGCGCCAGCCCTGCCGACCCGACAATGGCTGCCATGACCGTGTCCACATCGTCGTTGGATGCTATTATTTCAAGAGCATCTGACGATTGGAGGACGGTGGTTTTCAGCCCATTTGCCTTGATTTTTTCGGCCAGCAGGCGGGCATGGGGAGCGCTGGCCATCACCGCAAAGCGCGGACTGAATTGAGCGCACTGCGCCAGCATGAGATCGACCTGGGTGGCGGCACTCAGGGCAAACACCTCAAAACGGTCGGGGTGGCGCGCCACCACGTCGAGTGTGCTGGTTCCAATCGAACCGGTAGAGCCCAGAACAGTGAGTCGTTGTTTCATAGAGGTGTTGTGAGGCGGGTCAGCATCAGGGCCAGTGGAAGCGTTGGCAACAAGGCATCCACCCGGTCCAGCACTCCGCCATGACCCGGCAGCAGGCCGCTGCTGTCTTTCACGCCTGCGCTGCGTTTGATGAGCGACTCCACCAGGTCACCCGCCACGCTCATGGCCACCATGAACAGAACCGAGATCACCAGCAGCCATCCACCCTGCTGTGCCAGACGGCTGTAGAAACTGGGCACAGCGGCTTGCCAGTGGGCATCTGCGGCTGTCCAGACAAATGCCAGCACAACCACGCCCGCCAGCCCGCCCCACACACCTTCCCAGCTCTTGCCGGGACTGATGGAGGGCGCCAGCTTGTTCTTGGTGAACCGCAAGCCAAAGGCACGGCCCGCGAAATAGGCAAAAATGTCGGCCACCCACACAAGCACCAGCACAGACAACAGGAAATTGACACCAAGATGGCGCGCCTGCACCACGGCAAGCCAGGCAAGCCACAGCGCGAGCACTCCCGCCACCAGGCGCAACGCGGCAGGAATACGCGCCCAGCCCGGCACACCGGCATGCAGAAGCCATGCGGCGCCCAGCACCCACAGGCCGCCGCCAACAATCCACAGGGCGGTCAGCGGCTGGTCAATCCAGCCCAGCGCCCACGACGCTCCACACAGGGCAACGCAGGCTGCACCCACGGCGAGCGAACCGGCTTGGCCATATCCGCTCAGCCGCCCCCACTCCCACGCACCAGCCGCCATGAGCGCCAGCACTACCAACGTGAACGGCACCGTGGATGGGTAGAAAAGCGCTGGCAGCAAAATGGCCAGCAGGACAAGAGCGGTGATGACACGCTGTAGAAGCATGGGGCCTTTTCAGCCGTGCACCGGGGCAGGATGCGCGGACAGGATTTGTTCGGATGTTTTGCCAAAACGGCGCTCGCGACCGTTGAAGGCGGCAATCGCCTCGTCCAGCGCCGACTCGTCGAAATCCGGCCACAGCCGGTCGCTGAAAAACAACTCGGAGTATGCGGCCTGCCACAGCAGGAAGTTGCTGATCCGCATTTCGCCCCCGGTGCGGATCACCAGATCCGGATCAAGCACATAGGCCAGGGCCATCGCGCCATTCAGACTGGCCTCGGTAATGGGCTCGCCGCGCGCCGCCAGCGATGCAGCCGCCTGGGCAATGTCCCAGCGGCCGCCATAGTTGAAGCACACATTGAGAACGAGGCGCGTGTTTTCCGCCGTGGCGGCCTCTGCCTGCGCCAAGCCGTCGCGCACTTTGGGCGACAGGCCCGCGCGCTCACCTACGAAACAGACACGGACACCGTCCTTTTTGAGCTGCGGCACTTCGCGGGCCAGCGCCATGGCCAGCAACTCCATGAGACCCGAGACCTCATCGACCGGACGATTCCAGTTTTCAGACGAAAAAGCAAAAACGGTCAACACCGCCACACCCCGCTGCACGCAGGCGCGTGCGCAGCGGCGCAGCGAATCAACCCCTTGTTTGTGGCCCGCCAGGCGCGGCAAAAACCGGCGCGTGGCCCAGCGGCCGTTGCCATCCATGACGATGGCGATGTGGTGTGGCACCACCAGTGGTACAGACATGTAAAACGATGAGCGCCGTGAATCGGGGCTCAGACCGCCATGATTTCCTGTTCTTTGCCCGCCACCAGCGAATCGATCTCGGCGATGTGCTTGTCGGTGAACTTTTGCACCTCAGTTTCAGCGCGCTTTTGGTCGTCTTCGGACGCGAGCTTGTCCTTGACCAGCTTCTTGACGGATTCGTTGGCATCGCGGCGCAGGTTGCGCACCGCAATCTTGGCGCTTTCGCCTTCGTTGCGCGCCAGCTTGGTCATTTCCTTGCGGCGCTCTTCGCTCATGGGCGGCATGGGCACGCGGATGAGGTCACCCATCGATGCGGGGTTCAGGCCCAGGTCGCTTTCGCGGATGGCTTTTTCAATCTTGGCGCCCATACCCTTTTCCCAGGGCTGCACGCTGATGGTGCGCGAATCCAGCAGCGCCACGTTGGCGACCTGGCTCAACGGCACGAACGAGCCGTAGTATTCCACCTGCACGGTATCCAGCAGCGCCGGATTGGCACGACCCGTGCGAATTTTCTGCAGGTTGTTCTTGAACGCAGCGATAGACTGGTCCATCTTGGTTTCAGCGTTTTTCTTGATGTCGGCAATCGTCATTGTTTCTCCTCAGGGCAGGCAGGCGGCAGGTGGAACCTGGTGGTCAGGCATAAACCAGCGTGCCTTCGTCTTCACCCATAACAACCCGCTTCAGCGCTCCATGCTTGATGATGGAGAACACGCGCACGGGCAACCTTTGGTCACGGCACAACGCAAACGCCGTTGCATCCATGATGCCCAGGTTGCGCGACATCGCCTCGTCAAAACTGAGTTTTGTGTAGCGCGTTGCCGTGGGATCCTTGTGCGGGTCGGCAGTATAAACGCCGTCAACCTTGGTGGCCTTGAGAACAACCTCTGCACCAATTTCTGCGCCGCGCAGGGCCGCTGCCGTATCGGTGGTGAAGAACGGGTTGCCCGTTCCGGCCGCAAAAACGACAACCTTGCCCTCTTCGAGGTACTGCAAGGCCTTGGGGCGGACATAGGGCTCTACGACCTGCTCGATGGCAATGGCTGACATCACGCGGGCCACGAGGCCCTGCTTGTCCATGGCATCGGCCAGGGCCAGCGCATTCATCACGGTGGCCAGCATGCCCATGTAGTCGGCGGTAGCGCGGTCCATCCCGACCGAGCCGCCCGCGACTCCACGAAAAATATTACCCCCACCAATCACCACGGCCACCTGGACGCCCAGGCGGGTCACTTCGGCAATTTCCTCCACCATGCGAACGATGGTGGCGCGGTTGATACCGAAAGCGTCATCCCCCATCAACGCCTCACCAGACAGCTTGAGCAGGATGCGCTTATGGGCTGGTGCAGCGTTGGACATGGGAAGTTTCTCCAGTGATGAATAGGGGGCTTGGGGGGTTGCGGAAAAAATCAGGCAGCGGCCTTGGCAGCGGCAACCTGTGCAGCCACTTCGGCGGCAAAGTCGTCCACCTTCTTCTCGATGCCTTCGCCAACCACATACAGGGTAAAGCCCTTGACGGTTGTGTTGGCAGCCTTGAGCATCTGTTCGACGGTCTGCTTGCCGTCCGCTGCTTTCACGAAAACCTGGTTGAACAGCGAGACTTCCTTGAGGTACTTCTGCACGCCGCCTTCGATGCGCTTGGCAACGATTTCGTCGGACTGCACGGGCTTGCCTTCGGCAGTGGCCTTGGCAGCGTCTTCTGCCGCCTTGGCAGCCGCCACCGAACGCTCTTTTTCGATCAGGTCGGCAGGCACGTCAGCGCTGGCCAGGGCCACAGGCTTCATGGCGGCAATGTGCATGGCCACGTCCTTGGCAGCCACTTCGTCGCCTTCGAACTCGACGACGACGCCGATGCGCGAGCCGTGCAGGTAAGAGGCCAGCTTGCTGCTGCCGCCAAAATACTTGAAGCGGCGGAAAGACATGTTTTCGCCGATCTTGCCGATCAGACCCTTGCGAACGTCTTCCAGCGTGGGGCCAAAGCTGTCCTGGCTGTAAGGCAGAGCGCCCAGGGCAGCCACGTCGGCAGGGTTGTGCTTGGCCACGAGTTCGGCAGCCGCCTTGGCCAGAGCCATGAAGCTGTCGTTCTTGCTAACGAAGTCGGTTTCGCTGTTGACTTCCACCAGGGCACCCTTGGCGCCGTCGATATAACTCGCCACCACGCCTTCGGCAGTGATGCGCGATGCGGCCTTGCCGGCCTTGGTGCCGAGCTTGACGCGCAGCAGTTCTTCCGCCTTGGCCATGTCGCCATCGGCTTCTGTCAGTGCCTTCTTGCATTCCATCATGGGAGCGTCGGTCTTGCCACGCAGTTCGGCAACCATGCTTGCGGTAATTGCAGCCATCTTTATTCCTTCAGTGTTCAGTTCAGTCAGTTCAGATTCGGGCTAAAAAAAAGGGGGCTCACCAGGGGCCCCGCTTTTATTCGCGATACATCGCGCAGCCGGGACTTCAGGCAGCGGACTCTTGCACTTCCACAAACTCGTCGCTACCTTCAGGAGCAACCGCCTTGACCACTTCGTTCACGGCGTTCGCACGGCCTTCGATGATCGCATCCGCGATGCCACGGGCGTACAGCGTCACGGCCTTGGCCGAGTCGTCGTTACCGGGGATCACGTAGTCGATGCCTTCGGGCGAGTGGTTGGTATCAACCACGCCAATCAGCGGGATACCCAGCTTCTTGGCTTCGGCCACGGCAATCTTGTGGAAACCCACGTCGATGACGAAGATGGCGTCGGGCAGGGCAGCCATGTCCTGGATGCCGCCGATGTCTTTTTCAAGCTTGGCGATCTCGCGGCTGAAGGTCAGCTGCTCTTTCTTGCTCAGGCTATCGAGGCCGGTTTCCAGTTGAGCCTTCATTTCCTTCAGACGCTTGATCGAGGTCTTGACGGTCTTGAAGTTGGTCAGCATGCCGCCCAGCCAGCGCTGGTCAACGAAAGGCACACCAGCGCGCAGGGCTTCGGTGGACAGGATTTCACGGGCTTGGCGCTTCGTACCAACCATCAAGATGGTGCCGCGGTTGGCAGCCAGTTGCTTGGCGAACTTTTGGGCTTCCTGGAACAGTGGCAGCGACTTTTCCAGGTTGATGATGTGAATCTTGTTGCGATGACCGAAGATGTAGGGGGCCATCTTGGGGTTCCAGAAGCGGGTCTGGTGACCAAAGTGGACACCGGCTTCCAGCATTTCGCGCATGGTAACGGACATAAAAATACTCCAAAGGTTGGGTCTAAAATCCAGCCCCAATACTTGCGCCGCCGTGATTTGCACGAAGACGCAACACCTTGACAGGGCTGGTTTGCGATTGGTTTTGCCGCCTTCGCCGCGCATACACCACCTAAGGCATTGCACGCGCCGCTACTCTCAGCAAAACCCAAAGATTCTAGCACAGCCATGCTTATTGACCTGATCGCCACCCGCCAACGCCTGCAGGAGGGCACCAGCACCGCCCCCGCCGAACTGGAGCAGTGCCTTGAGGTGGCGCAATCGGCCGCCTGCGACCACGCCTTTGCGCGCCTTTTGCCCGAAGCGGCACGCACCACGGTGGTGCAAAGCGATTCCTCCCGACTGCCACTGGCCGGGCTGGCGGTATCGGTCAAGGACTTGTTTGACATCGCAGGTGAGCCCACAGCCGCCGGCTCCACGGCACTGTCCGACGCCGCGTCGGCGCTGCAGGACTGCCCCGCAGTCGCCCGCCTGCGGTCGGCCGGGGGCACGGTCATCGGCCGCACGAACATGGTGGAGTTTGCGTTCTCGGGGGTGGGTGTGAACCCGCACTTTGGCACGCCAGCGGCCTGGGATGGCCGCTTTGGCTCGCTACCGGGTGTGCCACGCATTCCCGGAGGTTCGTCGTCCGGGGCGGCCGTTTCGGTGGCCACCGGCGCAGCGTTTGTGGGGCTGGGCTCGGACACGGGCGGCTCCATCCGCATCCCCGCCGCGCTCAATGGCATTGTGGGGTTCAAGAACACCGCCCGCCTTGTTCCCACAACGGGCGCCATTCCGCTTTCCACCACACTGGACACGGCCTGCGCCATGACGCGCAGCGTGCGCGATGCCATCGTTGTGCACGAGGTGCTGGCCGCACGGCGCGTCACGCGCAGCCCCGCGCCTCTGCGCCTGTGGCGTCTGGCGGTGCCCTCCACCACCTTCCTCGACGAGCTGGATGCCCCCGTGGCCCGGGCGTTCCACCGCACGCTGGACACCTTGCGCCGTGCGGGCGCGCACATCGAGGAAATCGCCCTGCCCCTGACAGCAGAACTGGGGCCCATGCAGGCCAACGGTAGCGTGTCCGCAGCCGAAAGCCACGCCTGGCACCGCCCCCTGCTGGCCAAGCGCGCATCGCAATACGATCCGCGCGTGCGCAGCCGCATTGAGCGCGGCGCCACCATGTCGGCCTCTGATTACATTGACCTGCTGAACGCACGCCAGCACTGGATTGTCCGCATGGAGGCCGCACTGGCCCCCTACGACGCCCTGCTCTCGCCCACGGTGCCGCTGGTGGCGCCGCCCATCGCCGATGTGGCGCCCGGTGCCGAGCGCGACGCCGAGTTCTTTCGCATCAACGCCCTGCTGCTGCGCAACACCAGTGTGGTGAACATGCTCGATGGCTGCGCCCTGTCGCTGCCCTGCCACATGGCCGGGGAACTCCCGGTCGGGCTGATGGTCTGGCACGGTGCCCTGCACGACGATGCAGTGCTGAACGTGGGCCTGCAGATTGAGCAGATACTACAAAAATAATAGCTGCCAGCGCTTTACCATCAAGCGCTAGAGCCCTAAAACATTCAAACTCATGAAAATTGCCATCGTGGGCGCCGGCATTGTCGGCGTGTCCACCGCATACGAGCTGGCCCGCGACGGCCACGAGGTCACCGTCTTTGAGCAACGCAACGCCGCAGCCGAGGAAGCCAGTTTTGCCAACGCCGGCCTGCTATCGCCGCACCTGCTCACCCCCTGGGCCGCACCCGGCCTTGGCAACCCCCTCAAGGTCATGGGGCGGCGCGCCACGCTTCGGCTGACCCAAGGCGTGCGGGGGGCCGACCTGGCATGGCTGTGGCGCTGGCAGCGTGCAGCGCGGCGCGGCGCGCAGGCGGCGCAACTGTCGGCGCTCGAGGGACTGGCCCGCTACAGCCAGCAACGCCTGCAGCAGATCGCCGCTGAGCACGAGCTTGACTTTGAAAACAGCCAGGGGCGACTCGTCCTGCTGCGCACTGCGCAGGAGCAGGCCCGGTGGCAACCTGCCCTGCAGGTCTTGCGCGATGCCGGAATTGCGCTGCGCGAGATCGATGCCTCAGCCGCACGCCGGATCGAACCCGGGCTATCCCCCGAAGCCCCGCTCGCAGGCGCCCTGCACCTGCCCGACGCCATGGCCGGCAACTGCCGGCTGTTCGCACAACTGCTGCGCCAGGGCACGCAGGCCGCCGGCGTGCAGTTTGCGTTGGGCACCCGCGTGGCAAGGCTGACATCCCAGCCCATGGGAGTGCAGGTGCACGGTGAAAGCGGCGCACGGCCCTTTGACGCCGTGGTGCTGTGTGCCGGCATGGCCTCGGCCGCCCTGCTGCGTCCACTGGGCTTGCGCCTGCCCATGGTGGCGGTGCATGGATATTCCGTCAGCGCACCGCTGCGCGAGGCGCTGCACGCGCCCGTGGCCAGCGTGGTGGACAGCCTGCACCAGATCACCATCACCCGCCTGGGCCAGCGCGTGCGCATTACCGGCGGGGCCGAGCTGGGCGGGCAAGATGCCCCCCACCACGCACCCACGCTGCAGCAGCTCTATCTCGGCATGAACGAATGGTTCCCGGGCGGTGCCCTGCTGTCTTCGGGGCTGCAGGTGTGGCGCGGCGCACGCCCCACGCTGCCCGATGGCGCGCCCGTGGTGGGCGCCAGCGGCGTTCCAGGCCTGTGGCTCAACACCGGGCACGGTGCGGGCGGATGGGCACTGGCCAGCGGCAGCGCCCGCGCCGTGGCCGACCTGATCGCCCAGCGCAGCCCCGATGTCAGCCTGGATGGGCTGGGGATCCAGCGCTTCTGACCCGCCACAAAAAAAAGGGCTTGTGGCCCTTTTTTCGCACAGACAGAGTCGCCTTACTTCGCCGTCGGCATCACGAATTCGGCCCCCTTGGGCGTGCTCTCGGGCCAGCGCTGCATGATGCTTTTTTGCTTGGTGTAGAAACGCACGCCTTCTTCTCCATAGGCGTGCATGTCTCCAAACAGGCTGCGCTTCCAGCCACCAAAGCCGTGCCAGGCCATGGGCACGGGAATCGGCACGTTGATGCCGACCATGCCCGCCTGAATGCGGCGACCGAACTCGCGGGCCACATTGCCGTCGCGCGTGAAGCAGGCCACGCCGTTGCCGAACTCATGGTCGTTGACCAGCTGCACGGCCTCGCCAAAATCCTTGGCGCGCACCACCGCCAGCACGGGGCCGAAAATCTCTTCCTTGTAGATGCGCATGGCGGGCGTGACATGGTCAAACAACGTGCCCCCCAGCCAGAAACCGCCTTCGCAACCCTCGCCCGCCTGCTTGCCGTCAAAGCCACGGCCATCCACCAGCAGCTGTGCGCCCTCTTTCACGCCCAGGTCGATGTAGCCCGAGATGCGCTCGTGGGCGGCACGGGTGACGATGGGGCCCATCTCGGCCGCCAGGTTGGTGCCATTGAGCACCTTGAGCGCCTTGGTGCGCTCGATGAGCTTGGGCACCAGCTTGTCGGCGGCATCCCCCACCAGCACGGCCACGCTGATGGCCATGCAGCGCTCACCGGCCGAGCCGTAGCCCGCGCCGATGAGGGCGTCCACGGCCTGATCGATGTCGGCATCGGGCATGACAATCATGTGGTTCTTGGCGCCCCCCAGGGCCTGCACGCGCTTGCCGTGGCGGGCACCGGTTTCATAAATGTAGTTCGCAATAGGGGTCGAACCCACAAAGCTCACCGCCTTCACGTCGGGGTGCTCGATAAGCGCATCCACCGCCTCCTTGTCGCCCTGCACCACGTTGAACACACCGTCGGGCAGCCCTGCCTGCTTGAACAGGTCGGCCATCAGCAGCGAGGCCGTGGGATCGGTGGGGCTGGGCTTGAGCACGAAGGTGTTGCCCGCAGCGATGGCCACCGGAAACATCCACATCGGCACCATCACCGGGAAGTTGAACGGCGTGATGCCCGCCACCACGCCCAGGGGCTGGCGCAGCGTCCAGTTGTCGATGCCCGTGCTCACTTGGTCGGTGAAGTCGCCCTTGAGCAGCTGCGGAATGCCGCAGGCAAATTCGATGATGTCGATGCCGCGCGCCACCTCGCCCTGCGCATCGGTGAACACCTTGCCATGCTCGGCGGTGATAGCGCGGGCCAGCGCATCCTTGTTCTGGTTGACCAGCTCCAGAAACTTGAACAGCACGCGTGCACGGCGGATCGGCGGCGTGTCGGCCCAGGCCGGGAAGGCGGCCTGCGCCGCAGCCACGGCCGCATCCACATCGGCCCGGTGGGCCAGCGCCACGCGACCCGTCACTGCACCCGTGGCCGGGTTGGTCACATCCTGGCTGCGGGTGCTGGCGCCCGCAAAGCGTGCGCCCTGGATGTAGTGGCCAATAGGGGTGGGCTGGGTGGCGGCGGTCATGCAAACCTCTTTCAAAAACAGTGGAACGTGGCCCGCAGTCTAGAAGCCGCACCCCGCCGCGCCAAGACCGCAGCCGTGAAATGATTGTTCACATTGGTGAACAATAGCGCCATGAAATCGCCAGACCACACCCCACCCGAAGCCCTCTGGTCGCACCTGCACTGGCTGGTGGTGCTGGGCCAGCAAGGCAGCTACACCGGCGCAGCGGCGCGGCTGGGCGTCAGCAAGGCGGCCATGAGCCAGCACATTGCCGAGCTGGAGCGCGCCGCGGGCGTGCCCCTCGTGCGGCGCACGACCCGCAGCGTGGGCCTGACCGAGGCGGGCAGGCAACTGGTGGACGACACGCGCGGCGCCTTCGAGCGCATCGCCGAGAGTTTTGCCGGCGTGTGCGACCGCGCCGGCGTGCCCCATGGCCGCCTGCGCGTGACCGCCCCCGTGGCACTGGCACGCCAGCAACTCGTGCCCCGGCTACCGGCCTTCTTGCGCGCCTACCCGGAGGTGCGGCTGGAGCTGGACATGTCGGACAACCTGCGCTCGCTCACCCTCGAAGGCCTGGACCTGGCCATCCGCCACACCGCCGTGGCGCCCGACACCCATGTGGCCTGGCTGCTGTGCACCACGCAATCCGTGCTGGTGGCCAACCGCGCCTACCTGCGCCGCACCGGCATACCCACGACCCCGGACGACCTGCGCCAGCACGACTGCCTGCACTACCCCCGCACCCAGGAGGCCCCGGCATGGACCTTCGAACCCATGGTGCCGGGGGCCTCCCCGCGCCTGACCGTGCCCGTGACCGGCCCGCTGGCCGCCAACAACAGCGAGGCCCTGCGCGATGCGGCGCTGGCGGGCCTGGGCATCGCCCTGGTGCCCGACTTCAGCGCGCAGGCGGCGCTGCAGGCGGGCAAGCTCGTCGAAGTGCTGCCGGATTGGCGGCCGGTCGGCACCTTCAGCGAGACCATCCATGCGATCCGCCCCTACTCGGCCCATGTGCCACGCGCGGTGGCGGTTTTCGTGGAATGGCTGCGGGAAGCCTTTGCACCCGGTTTCAGGGCCTGACGCAATAATGGCTCGCCACTGCTTTGTGATTGACTGCCCCCCATAGAAAACGCTGCCATGCACCTCATCACCCCCCAGCAGCCCCACCCCCTGTTCAACACGGCAGCCACCCGGCGCCTGGAGCAGCAGGCCGCAGCAGCCCTGCCGCCGCACACCCTCATGCAGCGCGCCGGCCTGGCGGTGGCCCGGCTGGCGCAGGCGCTGGCGCCCCATGCGCGCACCGTGTGGATTGCCTGCGGCCCCGGCAACAACGGTGGCGACGGGCTGGAGGCAGCCATGCACCTGCAGCGCGATGGACGGCGGGTGGTGGTGACCTGGCTGGGCACCCCGGAGCACGCGCCCGCCGATGCCCGCCAGTCGTGGCAACGCGCACTGGACGCGGGCGTGACCTGGGCCGATGAAGCCCCCCCCGGCATGACCGCCGCAGACCTGTGCATCGATGCCGTGCTGGGGATTGGCATCGCATCCACCGCCCCTGCGCGCGCGCCAGACCGCCGACTGCTGGCCGTGCTGGCGGCCTTGCAGCACAGCCCGGCCCCTGTGCTGGCCGTCGATCTGCCCTCGGGCCTGGATGCGGACACGGGCCAGTTCGCTGCAGGCTTTGCCTTGCCGACAGGGCCGATATCCAGGCAGCATCCAAAATCACGCCACACGCTCAGCCTGCTGACACTCAAACCCGGCCTGTTCACCGCCGCGGGGCGAGACGGAGCGGGCAACGTGTGGCTGGATGATCTGGGCGTCTGTCCCGAACCAGAGTCCCCCAGCGCATGGCTGGTCGGCCCCGCCCTGCCCGCGCAGCGCAGCCACGCCAGCCACAAGGGCAGCTACGGTGATGTGGCCATCGTGGGCGGCGAAGGCTTGGCGGCGCGGGGGCTGGGCATGACGGGCGCAGCGCTGCTCGCAGCCTCTGCCGCATTGCATGCCGGCGCGGGCCGGGTGCTGGTGGCCTTGCTCGACGATGGCCAGATGGCCATCGACATGGCGCAGCCCGAGTTGATGTTTCGCCGCTTTGACGCACTGGCGCTGGAACAGCTCACGGTGGTGTGCGGCTGTGGCGGTGGCGAGGCCGTGCGCGCAGTGCTGCCCGCCGTGCTGGCACGGGCCGCCCGGCTGGTGCTAGACGCCGATGCGCTCAACGCCTTGGCAGCCGATGCCGCGCTGCGCGCGGAGGTAGTGTCTCGCGCCGCGCGGGGGCTGCCTACGGTGCTGACACCCCACCCGCTCGAAGCGGCGCGGCTGCTGGGCGTGTCCGCCGTCGAGGTGCAGGCCGACCGGTTGAACGCGGCACAGCAGCTGGCAGAGCAGTTCGATTGCGTGACCGTGCTCAAGGGCTCTGGTACCGTGATCGCGGCACCGGGATACCCCCCAGCCGTCAACCCCACCGGCAACGCACGGCTCGCCACGGCTGGCACAGGCGATGTGCTGGCGGGCATGGTGGGTGCGCACCTGGCAGCCGGCGCCGAAGCGCAGCCTGCTGCATCACAAGCCGTGTACCAGCACGGTCTTGCCGCCGATCGCTGGCCTGCAGGCCGCCAGCTGACGGCCAGTGCCCTGGCGCGCCACATTACCCAAACTTAAGCATGAAAATAGCCGCTAGCCCTTATTGGTAAAGCGCTAGCAGCTATTAATAATATAGCAATTCAAACACCGCCGCAGCGCGGTGGGCTACCTGGGGTTCAACTGCGGCGCGGCTTGCGGCTCTTGCTTTTGCCGGTGGTGCCGCTGGAGGCAGTCTTCTTGGCAGATGCCTTTGCCTTGCCGGGGGAGCGCGCAGCCTGTTCCCGGGTCATTGAGGCACGCTCGGTCGCCGACGGCTCAGGCGCCTGGGCACGCTTGCGGTCGCCGGAGCGCCCACCCGCCTTGCGTGCACCGGCGGACTCCGGCGCCACGCCCTTGTCCTTGAGCGCGCGGCCCACCAGCTCCTCGCCCTCTCGTATCAGACGGAAGTCGATCTTGCGTCCATCCAGATCCACGCGGCTGACCTGCACGCGCACCCGGGTGCCAATCGAATACCGGATGCCCGTGCGTTCACCGCGCAGCTCCTGGCGTGCCTCGTCGAACTTGAAGTATTCGCCGCCCAGTTCGGTGATGTGCACCAGGCCTTCCACATACATCGCATCCAGCGTCACGAAGATGCCGAAACTGGTGGCCGCGCTGACCACGCCACCATATTCTTCGCCCAGGTGCTCGCGCATGTATTTGCACTTGAGCCAGGCCTCGACATCGCGGCTGGCCTCGTCGGCGCGGCGCTCGTTGGCGCTGCAGTGCAGGCCTGCGGCTTCCCAGGCCTGCGTATCGCGGCTGGGCGGCACCACATCCTTGCGCGGTTTGGTGCCCGGCGCTGCCACGCGGGCCGCCAGGCGCTTGGCCAGCTTGGCGTGCGCTTCGCCCGGCGTGGGCAACGAGGGCAGCTTGTATTTGCTCTTGCCCAGAATGGCCTTGATGACACGGTGCACCAGCAGGTCGGGGTAGCGCCGGATGGGGCTGGTGAAGTGCGTATAGGCATCGAATGCCAGGCCGAAGTGACCACTGTTGGCCGGCGTGTAGATGGCCTGCTGCATGGAGCGCAGCAGCATGGTGTGGATCTGCTGCGCGTCAGGCCGGTCTTTGGTGGCCTCGGCAATCGCCTGAAATTCTGACGGATGGGGGTTATCGCCAATCGTCATGCCCACCGCCATGGCCTTGAGGTAGCCGCGCAGAATTTCCTGTTTTTCGGGCGTGGGGCCTTCGTGCACACGGAACAGGCCGGGCTGGCCGCCCTGCGCGATGAAATCGGCGCTGCACACATTGGCTGCCAGCATGGCTTCTTCAATGAGCTTGTGCGCATCGTTGCGGGTGCGCGGCACGATCTTTTCGATGCGGCCGTTTTCGTCGCAGACGATCTGCGTCTCGGTGGTTTCAAAATCTACCGCGCCGCGCGCCTGGCGTGCGATGAGCAGCGCGCGGTACACGTCGTGCAGGTTGAGCAGGTCCTTGACCCGGTCCTTGCGCTTGCTGGCCTCGGGGCCGCGCGTGTTGGCCAGGATCGCCGCCACCTCGGTGTAGGTGAAGCGTGCGTGGCTGAACATCACGGCCGGGTAGAACTGGTACGCGTGCACCTCGCCCTTGGCAGTCACCAGCATGTCGCAGACCATGCACAGGCGCTCCACCTCGGGGTTCAGAGAACAGAGCCCGTTGCTGAGCTTCTCGGGCAGCATGGGGATCACGCGGCGCGGAAAGTAAACGCTGGTGGCGCGGTCGTAAGCGTCAATGTCGATGGCGCTGCCGGTCTCCACATAGTGGCTCACATCGGCAATGGCCACCAGCAGGCGCCAGCCCTTGCTGCGCCCCACCTTGGCAGGCTCGCAATAGACCGCGTCGTCGAAATCGCGGGCGTCTTCGCCGTCGATGGTGACCAGGGGCACGTCGGTCAGGTCCACACGGTGCCTCTTGTCCTGCGCGCGCACCTTGTCGGGCAGCTCTTTCGCTTGCGCCAGGCATTCGGCAGAGAACTCGTGCGGCACACCATATTTGCGCACCGCGATTTCAATCTCCATGCCCGGGTCGTCCACCTCGCCAAGCACCTCGGTGATGCGCCCCACGGGCTGACCAAACAGCGCGGGGGGCTCGGTCAACTCGACCACCACCACCTGCCCCGGCTTGGCCGCGCCGGTGGCCCCCTTGGGAATCAGCACATCCTGCCCATAACGCTTGTCTTCAGGAGCCACCAGCCAGACGCCGCTTTCCTGGAGCAATCGGCCGATCAGCGGCTGCGGCGGGCGCTCGATGATTTCCACCACGCGCCCCTCGGGACGGCCGCGGCGGTCCTGGCGCACGATGCGCACACGCACACGGTCTTTGTGCAGCACGGCGCGCATCTCATTGGGGGGGATGAAAATGTCGCCTTGGCCATCGTCGCGAATGACAAATCCATGGCCATCACGGTGCCCCTGAACGCTGCCTTCAATCTCGTCGGACAGATGCGCAGCGGGTGCGTCGGGGGTGGTTTTTTTGATATACAATCTTAGACTTTCCTGAAATGCCCAGGTGGCGGAATTGGTAGACGCACTAGTTTCAGGTACTAGCGAGTAACATCGTGGAGGTTCGAGTCCTCTCCTGGGCACCAAGTTTAACGAGAACCGGGTACGGTTTTCAAACTATTCAAGCCGCTGCAGCCGCAGCGGCTTTTTTATTTTCTGCAGCCGAAATGCTTGCGTGGCCTGCGCGTGCCCGAGCGCAACCCTAAATACAAAAATCTTCGCACCCTAACCTGCGGCCTCATAAAGTTGTTCTATAATTTGATTCTTTCCTGAGATGCCCAGATGGCGGAATTGGTAGACGCACTAGTTTCAGGTACTAGCGAGTAACATCGTGGAGGTTCGAGTCCTCTTCTGGGCACCAAAACACAAAAAAACCCGTTGCAATTGCAACGGGTTTTTTCGTTTTGGCCGCCACTATTGGCGGTCAGCCCATTGCCATCCAGAGCACAAGAACTCAAAGGTCGGGAATCAGGCGCTTGCCCAGACTGAAGGCATCGTCCCTGGCGTAGCCCAGCTTTTCATAGAACGCTATCACCTGCACATTGGTGGTGCGCACCAGCACATTGATCTTTGGGCAGCCCATCGCCAGCAATTGCTGCTCGACCCGCTCCATGAGGCTGCGGCCAATGGCAAGCCGCTGCCTGCCTGGCGCCACTGCCAGGTAATAGACCGAGCCGCGATGGCCGTCATAGCCGCCCATGGCGGTCCCGACGAGCACGTTCTCCCCATCCCGGCCCTGGAGCAGAGCCACCAGAAAAAGCCCGGGCTGCACGGCCTGCTTGCGCGCAATATCTTTGTGGGGGTCATTCCACGGGCGCAGCAGGCCGCAGTCGCGCCAGAGTGCCACCGCAGCAGACTCGTCCCCTGCTTCAAAGGGACGTATCTGCAATGCGGTGGTCATGCACTCACTTGCGCAGCAGTGTTTTCAGTACGTTCTGCAGACGGCGCGCACTGGCGGGGTCATTGGCACTGGCAAGCACACGCGCAGCATCTTGACCCCAGGTCTGGGCGGGCGCCGGATCGTTGCGCCGGGTGAGCAACTGCAATTGCAAGAAACGGCGGGCGTCGATGTGTTCTGCCGGGGTTGGCGCTTCGGCTGCCATCTCCAGCCGGAGCAAGGCTTCGGCTGCGTCGCCGGCTGCGGGGGCAGACAACGCCTGCGCCCATGCGCCACGCACGGCCCCTGTCACCCGGCCACCCAGCTCCTGCGTGCTTGGCAACAGCGCCGCGTCGCGCTTTTCCCACGCTGTCAGCAGTTGCGTCAGCGCTTCACCGTGGGCCTGCGCCGCCAGCTTCTTGAGCGCGAGCTGTGCGTGTTCCATGGCGTCGCGCTGGGCACGGAAAGCCGTGTCACCCAGGCGCGGTCCGCGGTCTTCGTAAGCGGGACGATCACCGAAGCGGCCGCCACGGTCATTGCGATCACCAAAATGGCCGTCCGCACGCGGGCCACGGCCTGCATCGCGATCACCACGGCCATCGCGGCGATCGCCGGGGCGCCCGCCGCGACCTGGCGCTGCGGGTGCATCTTTCTTCATGCCTGGGCGGTCATCGCCACGCACCGCTACCACCGGACGCGCAGCCGGCTTGGGCGCAACAGGGACGGGAGCAGGAGCTTCTTCGGAACCTTCCGAGGAAGCATCAGGCGCTACATTTTCAGGAGCATCAATCGCTGCTGGATTGTTCGCTTGAAGCTGATTTGGCTCGTTGCTCTGTGCCGACGCCACAGCCTGTGCCGCCTGCGCCTGCCCGTGCAGTGCGGCCTCCAGTGCCTGCATGGCCGAGCGAATTTGCTGCACATCGCCGCTGGCATTGGCCGCTTCCAGCGCCTTGGAGGCCTCCAGCACCACCCGATCACGCGCACTCAGTTCAGTCACAGCCTTTTCGCGGTCTGCCGATTTGCGGTTGAAGGCTTCGTCAATCGGCTTGCGGAAGGCATCCCACAGCTTTTGCTCATGCTTGCGGTCCAATGGCACGGTCTGGGCTTCGGCCTGCCAGCGCTGCTGCAAGGCTTTGACGGCATCAATGCGCAGCGTGGGAGCAGCGCCCAGTGCCACCGCTTCATCAATCATGGCGTGGCGACGGGCAAGGCTCTCTTTTTGTGCGTTCTCCAGCGGTGCGGCGGCAGCGGAAATGGTCTGCTTCCAAAGCGGCTGCAGTTCGGCAAAGATCTTTTCGCCGACATGACCGCCTTCACGCCAACGGTCGCCAAACTGGTGCAGTGCGCGGTTGATGGCCTTCCAGTCACCAGAGGCGGCATGCTCTTGCGCCCAGGCCTTGACCTCTTCGATCAGGGCCATGCGCTGGGCCTTGTGCTCGGCAGCTTCGGTGCGGATCTTTTCGAGCCAGGCTTCCACCACCTTGTGCGCGGCATTGCACGCCTCATCAAACTTTTTCCACAAGCCGTGGTTGGCTGCGCCGCCCTGATCCGACTGCTTCCACTGTTCGCGCAACTGGCGCAGTGACTCCTGCATCTTGCGGCCACCCAACGCCTGACCGTCAGGACGATGCAGCAGGGCTTCTGCCTTGGCCACCAAGTCTTCACGGACCTGGTCTGCACTCCAGCGCTGCCAGCCTTCCAGCTCACCCGCAGCCACCAGGGCAGCGTGCACCTGGTGCTCCAGCGCGGAGTCAATGTGCTTGCCATGGACCTTCAGCACGGCGCGCAGTGCCGCAGCAGCGCCCGCACTGGCCTTGCCATGCCCTTCGGCGGTTTCCTTTTCCAGCGTTGCCAGGGCTTCGCGCACGACTTGCACGGCCTTTTCAACCACCTCAGGTGCGACCTTGGGCTTGACCACTCGGGCGGGCTTGGCAGCGACTGCGGCAGCCGCCTCAGTTGGCAGACCGCGCGCAACACGCAATTCATCGGCCCACACGGGTACGGGCGGCAATGGGGCAGCCGCGTCCTCGGCAGCCGCAGCGGCTTGCGCCACTGCAGGCTGGAAGGCGTCCCACACCACAAGCAACTGTGTGCGCGAGGCCTCCAGCAGTGGCGGAAAGCGCGCCTCCACGCTGACCCAGCTGGCGTCTCCGGTCAACTCCTGGGCTTGCTCCTGCCAGCGCACAACGTCGGCACGCAGCAATTCCAACGCAGCATGCGCATCTTTCCAGGACTTGGTGGAGAGCACCTCGATGCGTTGGGCCAACAGCACGGCGGCTTCTCGCTGCACCTGCACACGGTGCTGCAGGTCTTCGATCACCTTCACGCGATCGGCGACCTGCACCTTGAGCAGCGAAAGAGGTTCGCGCGAAAGGGGCGCGCCCGCCTTGGCCGCATCGCGCTGCCACGCCAAGGCGTCGGCAATGTTGAGCTTGGGAGCCGCCAGCAATGCCTGGGCTTTCTCGGCCCACTCGGCCGCAATGGCCTCCTGTCCTTTGGCGCGGCGGATTTCATCCAGCCGTTCGCGTACCGCGCGTGCAGCCCCCTTGTCGCGCCCGCTCAGTTCCTTGAAAACCTCTTGCAGTTGCTCGGGCGCCGGCTGGGTGGCGAGCCAGTCACGGATGCGGGAAGCCCGCTCACTTGACGTGGCGGCCGAGAAAGCGCCACCAGTCAGCGCATCCAGGGGATGCGACTCTTGGGTTTTGGCCGGGGCCGGATTCACTTCAGGTACGTCGGACATTTTGCTGCGAGAAAAAAAAGGAAACATGGATCCAATGAATGAGAGGACCGGACAAGCCACTTGGGGGAAAGCTGGACGCTGCGGCCACATGCGTGAGCGCTTGCGAGCGGGAGTGCCATTTTCACCGGGTTCCAGCAAAAGACCACGCCATGGCGTCGGGCCAAGCATCAAGAAATGATCTGGCGCAAGCTGGTCAGATCGACTGACACGGGCAGGTCGGTTGATGAAATCCACTCTCCCGGCGCAACGAGGCCAGCCATGGAGAACCTCGCCCATTATCCCTATATATATGCAACCGGCGAACTGGCCCCTGCAACCGGCCAAAACACAGACACAACACCCGGCATGGATGCACCAACAAGAAAGCCCGGTTGACAGACCTCATGGCCTGCCCACCGGGCTTGACGGCTGACGCAACGGTCTTTGCCATCGGTTCGCAATCTGGAGTTGAAAGTCCACATTGCGAGGAGACAAGGTATTGCCTCCAAGGTTTGCCATAAAAGCTGCATCTGCTGCACCTGGGCACTGCATGCCTTCAGCGGGAGACTTTGCTTTGTCTGGCGATGCCTGAAATCGACAGGCAACGCAACCTTACCAAACTCACTGGCCCAACTCAAATTGCATTCTCAATGGCTCACAAGACCGCGATTGAAATTGACACACAGGGGTCACAGAACAAGCGCTCCCAAGCCAGCCGAGATTGCAAGAATAGGCGCTTTACTGAGGTTTTTTACAGCTTTATCATAACAATTATGTATTTTGAATAACTTTGTTAGTATTGACTTGGCATTAAGTGACCTCCTAGAATCCGCCAGCCCCCAACAGGGCTAGTAAAAACCCCAACCCGCTGCCGAACCCGGCTAAGTCAATTCATCGCTCGAGTCATGAACGAAGCACGGAATTGATGGCGTACCAATCCAGGTGACTCCCTGAGCCGATGCTGTCGTTGACGACGGTATCGCAAGCAGGCGTCGCTTCAGAAAGGAAGAGCTATGACAGCGTCAGGAAAAATAGTCTCCGGCGTACGGACCTTCGTGGCCGACGTGACCGAAGGTTTCCTTGAAATCACCCACAACAGTTTTGCCCTCATCGGGCTGGCCGTTGCCTTTGTTGTTTTGACCCTTACGGCCCGCCCGGACCTGCGCCAGGCGGGCGAGGCGCATCTGATGGACTGGCTGCAGTCCCGTCAGGTGGCCCTGCTGGAAATGCCAGTAGAGCTGGGTGCCATCGAACGCGCCACTGCCAGCAACCCCAAGGACCTGCCAAAAGAGCAGGCTGCGGTGGCTTACTGGCTGAGCAAGAAATACCGCGTTGCGCCAGAACCCCTGAGCGCACTGGTGGCTGAAGCTTATGAAACCGGCGCACGCACCAAGATCGATCCGACCCTGATCCTGGCCATCATGGCCATCGAATCCAGCTTCAACCCCTTCGCCCAGAGCTCCGTGGGTGCCCAGGGCCTGATGCAGGTGATGACGCGGGTTCACACCGACAAGTACGAAAATTTTGGCGGTCACTTTGCAGCGTTCGATCCGGTTACCAACCTGCGCGTCGGTGTGAAGGTGCTTCAGGAATGCATAGCCCGGGCTGGTTCGGTGGAAGGCGGGCTGCGCTATTACGTGGGCGCAGCCAATCTGCCCGATGACGGCGGATACACCGCCAAGGTGCTGGCCGAGCATTTCCGGCTGCGCCAAGTCGCTGGCGGACGATCCACTCCCATGAACCCGCCCGCCACCCTGTCGACCCAGGCCCCGGCCCGCACCGTACCGGTTGTCGCGCCCGCCGATGCCCCCGAAGCCGCAGGCGACAAGCTCGCGCTGCTTTAAGGTCTTTGAAAACGGGCATCCCATCGAGTGATGAGGCGCCGGTCAGCTACACTAGAGGCGTACGCGACTGGCGATAGGCGCGGCTCCCCACAAGGTGCCGCCGCTGACGTGGAAACCGGCAAGGGCATGCCTCTTGTGAACCACTAGGGAGCGTGCCGCAAAGGCTCAGGGCCTTCTGCGTTCCGCCGTTCGCCTGGGCAGCCCTTGTTTCAAGGGACACAAGTTCATAGGACTGCCAATCATGTACGACCGCAATATTCTTGTCGAACAAACCGATCCCGAGCTGTTTGCTGCCATCCAGGCTGAAAACGCCCGCCAAGAGCACCACATCGAGCTGATCGCCAGCGAGAACTACGCCTCGCCCGCCGTCATGTGGGCCCAGGGCACGCAACTCACCAACAAATACGCCGAAGGCTACCCCGGCAAGCGCTACTACGGTGGCTGCGAGCATGTGGACGTGGCCGAGCAACTGGCGATTGACCGCGTCAAGAAAATCTTCGGCGCCGAAGCCGCCAACGTGCAGCCCCACTGCGGCGCATCCGCCAACGAGGCGGTATTCCTGGCATTCCTCAAGCCCGGCGACACTATCATGGGCATGAGCCTGGCCGAAGGCGGCCACCTGACACACGGCATGCCACTGAACATGTCCGGCAAGTGGTTCAACGTCATCTCCTATGGACTCAACGCCCAGGAAGCCATTGACTACGACGCGATGGAAGCCAAGGCACGGGAACACAAGCCCAAGCTCATCATTGCCGGTGCCTCGGCCTACAGCCTGCACATCGATTTCGAGCGCTTTGCAAGAATAGCCAAGGAAATCGGCGCCATCTTCATGGTGGACATGGCCCACTACGCCGGGCTGATTGCCGCCGGCGTCTACCCCAACCCCGTGCCGCACGCTGACGTGGTCACTTCCACCACCCACAAGAGCCTGCGCGGCCCCCGTGGCGGCATCATCCTGATGAAGGCCCAGCACGAAAAGGCCATCAACAGCGCCATCTTCCCCGGCCTGCAGGGCGGCCCGCTGATGCACGTCATCGCGGCCAAGGCCGTGGCTTTCAAGGAAGCGCTGCAGCCCGAGTTCAAGGCCTACCAGGAACAAGTGGCCAAGAACGCCAAGGTGGTGGCCGAGACGCTGACCGCACGCGGCCTGCGCATCGTGAGCGGCGGCACGCAAAGCCACGTGATGCTGGTGGACCTGCGCGCCAAGGGCATCACCGGCAAGGAAGCCGAGGCCGTGCTGGGCGCCGCTCACATGACCATCAACAAGAACGCCATCCCCAACGACCCTGAAAAGCCGATGGTGACCAGCGGCGTGCGCATTGGCACCCCCGCCATGACCACGCGCGGTTTCAAGGAAGAAGAAGCGCGCATGACGGCCCACCTGATCGCCGACGTGCTGGACAACCCGCGCGACGAGGCCAACATCGCCGCCGTGCGTGCCAAGGTCAACGCGTTGACGGCCCGTTTCCCTGTTTACGGTTAAGCCCAGCGCACTGCCCCATGAAGTGCCCCTTCTGCAGCCACCAAGAGACGCAAGTCGTTGAAACCCGGGTGTCTGAGGAGGGGGATTTTGTTCGCCGTCGGCGCAGGTGCAGCGCCTGCGAAAAACGCTTTACCACCTACGAGCGCCCCGAGGTGAACTTCCCGGTGGTGGTCAAAAAAGACGGCCGCCGCATTGAATACGAGCGCGTCAAGCTGCTTGCGTCGTTCAATCTGGCTCTGCGCAAGCGGCCCGTCAGCACCACCCAGATCGACAGCTCCATTGAGCGCATCGAGGAAAAGCTGCTCAACATGGGGCAACGTGAAGTGCTTTCCAGCCACATAGGCGAACTGGTCATGCGCGAGCTCAAGAAGCTCGACAAGGTGGCTTACATCCGCTTTGCCAGCGTGTACCGCAGCTTCGAAGACATCGACGATTTCCGCGCAATGGTCGATGAGGTTGGCAAGTAATCCGCGTCTGATTTAAAGCTTTTTTAGCCTCAAGCGCTTATCGATCAAGCGCATACAGCTATTAATTAAATAGCAGATCATGACCCGATGGTGGCGCCAGCAGGCCGCACGGCGGCCATGCGGCTCACCTGCCTCCCGCCACCAATCACTATCAAAAATAGAGCTACTGGCGCTTGATGCATAAGCGCCAGGGGCATTTTTTGGCCTTATTGATTGGATCCCGTGGCCGGTGCGCTGCGTGTGATGCGGGTAATGCGGTTCGTCGCCGGAGGTGCCACGGGGCTGCTGGCGCGGAAATAGGCCTCCAGTGCGTCCAGGTCCTGGCCACCGCCCAGCATGTCCGGCACTTGGGCAAACACCGTGAAATTGTCGCCACCGCCCGCCAGGTAGTTGCTCATAGCGACACGCACACGGGCCTCATCGGTCAGTGGCTGGCCGTGCAGCACCATGTGGCTGATGCGCGCGCCGGCGGGCCGCGAGAGGTCGTAAGAATAGCCAAACCCCGCCGACACCGACAGCACGCGCGGCCGCTCGGGCGTGTTGGTGCCACTGTCAAACTGCTGCTCCAGCGCCGCACGCAGCTGCGCCCCGGTGAAGGTCTTGACGACCAGGTGGTTGCCAAAGGGTTGCACGGCAAACAACTGCCCGTAGCGCACCAGCCCCTGCTCGTCGGGCACCAGGTCGGCGCGCACGCCGCCGGGGTTCATGAAGGATATCTGCGCCCCGCCCTGCCCGGGTAGGCGCGTCGCATGCAGCTGGGCATCGGCAATCAGGTTGCCCAGCGGCGATTCGAGCGACGGGCCGGGTTGCCGCAGGATGGCAGCGGTGACCTGCCCCACGGGCCGCTGGGCCAGCGGCACGGCCGCCGCATGGTAAGTGGCCACCAACTGCTGCACACCGGTGTCGACGGGAAACACGGGCACAACGGCGCTCGTGTCCACACGGCCCTGCGGGCCCGTGAACCCTTCGCCCTGCACGATGACCTGGCGCGCCGCCTTGCGCACCACGCGGCGTGTGCGGGTGTCCACGCGCAGGGCAATGTCGGTCACCAGCGTGCCATACAGGCCCGCGCTGGTCAGCAGAAATGGGCGCTGCGGGTTCACGCTGGCGTAGTCGCACACATAGGCCCGATGGGTGTGGCCCGACACCACTACGTCGATCGCCGGGTCCAGCCGCTCAAGGATGGGCACGATGTCGCCGCTGAGCCCCGCGCAGCTGGTCTCGGTGATGCCGGCCGCGGTGCCTCCGCCCTCGTGGATCACCACCACGATGACATCGGCGCCCTGGGCGCGCAACTGCGGCACCAGCGCGTTGGCAGTGGCGGCCTCGTCCTCGAACCGCAGCCCGACTACGCCGGCGGGCGACACCATGGTGGGGGTGGCCTTAAGCGTGAGACCGATGAACCCCAAGGTAATCGTGGCGCCCCCATCGTGAAACCGCTTGAGCCCCGTGGGCGGCAACAGCGTCTGACCATCCTCGCGCACGGTGTTGGCGGCCAGAAAACCGAAGCGGGCGCCCTCAAACGGACGGGATATCTGGCAGGGCGTGCGCACAGTGAACTGCTCGCAACCGCCATGCTGCAGCCGCAGCAGCTCGCGCCAGCCACGGTCAAACTCGTGGTTGCCCACGGCGTTGAAGTCGATCTGCATGCGGTTGACGGCCTCGATGGTGGGCTCGTCCAGAAACAGGGCCGACACCAGCGGCGAAGCCCCCACCATGTCACCGGCAGACACCACCGCGTGGTGCGGATTGCTGGCCTTGAGCGCCGCAATGGCGCTGGCCAGATAGGCCGCGCCACCGGCCGGCACGGCAACAGCACCGTCAGGCCCCGGCACGCGCACCACCAGGCGGGGCGGCTCCAGATGGCCGTGCAGGTCGTTGAAACCGATCAGCGTGATGTCGATGTGCTGCGGCGCCGGTGCCACGGCGGCACAACCCGCCAGGGCCGCCAGCATGCCCAGGGCAAAGGCGGTGCCCAGGCCCCGGCGCGATAATCCCCGTGCCATCGCAGGCAAACGGGCCACCGGAGCCCTTAAAGGAAAGAGGCCCGGATGGGCGCCACGTTGGCCACCACATCGGCGCACTGGGCGCGGTGGCGCAACGCGTGGTCCATCACCACCAGCGCCAGCAAGGCCTCGGCAATGGGCGCGGCGCGAATGCCCACGCAGGGGTCGTGGCGCCCCTTGGTGATGACCTCGGCGCTGTGGCCGTGGATGTCGATCGACTCGCGCGGGCTGATGATGGAGCTGGTGGGCTTGATGGCAATGCTCACTTCCAGGTCTTGTCCGGTGCTGATGCCGCCGAGCACGCCACCCGCGTTGTTGCTGCGAAAGCCTTGCGGGCTCATGGAATCGCCGTGCACGGTGCCGCGCTGGGCCACGCTGGCAAAGCCGGCGCCAATCTCCACGCCCTTCACGGCGTTCAGGCCCATCATGGCGTAGGCGATGTCGGCGTCGAGCTTGTCGAACAAGGGCTCGCCCAACCCCACCGGCACGCCCGTGGCCTGCACGCGGATGCGTGCGCCGCACGAGTCGCCGGCCTTGCGCAGCGCATCCATGTAGTCCTCGTACTGCGCGACATCGGCCACTGGTGCAAAAAACGGATTGTTGCGCACATGCTCCCAGCCCTCGAACGGGATGGCCAGCTCGCCGAGCTGCGTCATGCAGGCGCGAAACTGGGCGCCGTATTGCTGGGCCAGCCACTTCTTGGCCACGGCACCCGCGGCCACCGTGGGCGCTGTCAGGCGCGCTGAAGAGCGGCCGCCACCGCGCGGGTCGCGAATGCCGTATTTGTGCCAGTAGGTGTAATCGGCATGGCCGGGCCGAAAGCTCTCGGCGATGTTGCTGTAGTCCTTGCTGCGCTGGTCGGTGTTGCGGATCAGCAGGGCAATCGGCGTGCCGGTGGTCTTGCCCTCGTAGACGCCGGAAAGAATTTCGACCGCATCGGGCTCGCTCCTCTGCGTGACGTGCCGACTGGTGCCGGGGCGGCGACGGTCGAGGTCGGCCTGGATATCGGCCTCGGCAAGCGGCATGCCGGGCGGGCAGCCGTCAATCACGCAGCCAATGGCCGGGCCGTGGGATTCACCAAAATTGGTGACTGCGAATAGTGTGCCGAAGGTGTTGCCGCTCATGGCGCCGGATTATCCCAGACGACCACCCACGCAAAGACACAGCGCACGAGAAAAGCCCCCACCGCCTGCGCCCGCGCGGCCCAGGCCAGAGCCACCGCGCAAGGGCCGCCCCGCCGCGCCGGTGGCGTCCCCCTTTCCGCGTTGCGCAGCAATGCGAGAGAAGGGGGAAGGCGCCGAAGGCGACTGAGGGGTTGTCGCCTCAGGGGGTTGTCTTTTCCTCCGGCCAGTCGCGGATGTAGGCCTTGAGCATCTTGTTCTCGAAATTCTGGGCGTCCACCACGGCCTTGGCCACATCGTAGAAGCTGATCACGCCCATGAGCATTTTCTTGTCCATCACCGGCATGTAGCGCGCGTGGCGATCGAGCATCATGCGGCGCACCTCGTCCATGTCGGTTTCGAGCGTGCAGGTCAGGGGATGGTCGTCCATGGCCGAGCGTACGCGCAGGGCACCCACGCTGCCGCCGTTGCGCACGGTGGCCTGGATCACTTCGCGGAAGGTGAGCATGCCCACCAGGTCGCCCAGCTCCATCACCACCAGCGAGCCGATGTCTTTTTCAGCCATCACGCTCAAGGCAACGGCAAGGGGTTCGTCCGGTGTCACGGTGTAGAGGGTGTTTCCCTTGACGCGAAGGATGTCGCTGACTTTCATGGTGTTGTCTCCGAGGGCGCGCTGGGCGCAACAGGCTGATTCACGGCAAATATAGCCCACAATGCCCGGCTGCACAGACAACCTTGGAGACACAAGATGCCCGGTTACTCCGACCCCGGCTTTGACACGCTGGCGCTGCACGCAGGCGCCTCGCCCGACCCCGCCACCGGCGCGCGTGCCGTGCCCATCCACCTGACCACCTCGTTCGTTTTTGAATCGAGCGACCACGCCGCCTCGCTGTTCAACCTCGAACGTCCGGGCCATGTCTACAGCCGCATCAGCAACCCCACCAATGCCGTGTTGGAGCAGCGTGTGGCGGCACTCGAAGGCGGCGTGGGCTCGGTGGCCACGGCCAGTGGCCAGGCTGCCCTGCACCTGGCCGTTGCCACGCTGATGGGCGCTGGCAGCCACATCGTGGCCAGCACGGCGCTGTATGGTGGCTCGCAGAACCTGCTGCACTACACCCTCAGCCGCTTCGGCATTGAAACCACCTTTGTGAAGCCCGGCGACATTGATGCCTGGCGCGCGGCCGTGCGCCCCAACACCAAGCTGTTCTTTGGCGAAACCGTGGGCAACCCTGGCCTGGAGGTGCTGGACATCCCCACCGTTTCTTCAATAGCCCACGAGGCCGGCGTACCGCTGCTGGTGGACTCCACCCTCACCTCGCCGTGGCTCATCAAGCCGTTCGAGCATGGCGCAGACCTGGTCTACCACTCGGCCACCAAGTTCCTGTCGGGCCACGGCACCGTGGTGGGCGGCATCGTGGTCGACGGCGGCAGTTTTGACTGGGATGGCCCGAAATCCGCCGGCAAGTTTGCCGAGCTGACCCAACCCTACGACGGCTTTCACAACATGGTGTTCACCGAAGAAAGCAGCGTGGGCGCCTTTTTGCTGCGCGCCCGCCGCGAGGGCCTGCGCGACTTTGGCGCCTGCATGAGCCCGCACACCGCCTGGCTCATCCTGCAGGGCATCGAAACCCTGCCCCTGCGTATGCAGCAGCACATGCGCAACACCGAAAAAGTGGTGGAGTTTCTGGCAGCACAACCCTTTGTAGCGCGCGTGGGCCACCCCATGCTGGCATCGCACGGGAGCCACGCGCTGGCGCAAAAGCTGCTGCCACGCGGCGCTGGCTCGGTGTTCAGCTTTGACCTCAAGGGCAACCGCGAGCAGGGCAAGAAGTTCATCGAAACCCTCAAGGTCTTCAGCCACCTGGCCAACGTGGGCGACTGCCGCAGCCTGGTGATCCACCCGGCCAGCACCACGCATTTCCGCATGAGCGACGAGGCCCTGGCCGATGCGGGCATCACCCAGGGCACGATCCGCCTGTCCATTGGCCTGGAAGATGCCGATGACCTGATCGACGATCTCAAGCGCGCGCTGAAAGCCGCCGAGAAAGCGGGGGCCTGACCATGCACATTCAAGTCAACGGCGCTGCCATTTATTGCTACACCGGCGGCAAGGCGTTTGATGCCGCCAAGCCCACGGTGGTGTTCATCCACGGCGTACTCAACGACCACAGCGTGTGGGCCTTGCAAAGCCGCTACATGGCCAACCACGGCTGGAACGTGCTGGCCGTCGATCTGCCCGGCCATTGCCGCAGCGGCGGCGATGCGCCGGCCAGCGTCGAGCAAGGCGCTGCGTTTGTGGCGGCGCTGCTCGATGCCCTGGGCATTGACCGCGCCGCGCTGATCGGCCACAGCTGGGGCTCGCTGATTGCGCTGGAAGCGGCAGCCCAGCTGGGCCCACGCGTGAGCCATCTGGTGCTGGTGGGCACGGCCTACCCCATGAAAGTGTCGCCCGCCCTCATTGAATCGGCATTGAACGAGCCCGAGAAGGCGCTGCGCATGGTCAACGTGTTCTCGCGCAGCACGCTGGCACCGCCCTCGGGTGCGGGCTTTTGGGTGTATGGCGCGGGCATGGCGTTGGGCCGCAAGGTGCTGCGCAGCAACCCGCAGGTCAACCTGTTCCACCGGGGCTTCGTGGCCTGTGACCGCTATGCCAACGGCGAACAGGCTATGGCCCAGGTGCAGTGCCCGGTGCTGTTTGTGCTGGGGGCACAAGACCAGATGACGGCACCCAAGGCCGCGCAGGGGCTGATCGCCATTGCCCGCAACGCGGGCCGGGCCGTGCAGGTGGTCAACCTGCCCGTGGGGCACCACCAGATGACCGAGGCCCCCGACGGCACGCTGATGGCCATCCGGGATTTTCTCGCCCGCTGAACACCGGCCATCACCCTGCCGGCGGCCAATCCGCTGGCAGAGCATGGTGGCGCGGTGCTCACCGTTTTTCCGAATAATACAAGTCAAAAATGCCGCTAGCGCTTATCCAGAAAGCGCTATCAGCTATTCTTTTTGAAGCAAATCCGACAGATGCAGTTGCGCCAACCCGGCGTTGCTCCACAGCGGCTCCAGGCTGCCGGAGCGGTCCAGCAGCAGGCGCTGCAGCAAAGGCGCCAGCAGGGTTCGTTCGGGATCGGCCAGCAGCACATAGCGCGGCTCGGGGTCGTCGGCCGCGCTTTGCGCCGGGTCGCTGGTGCGCCCCGCCCAGTCCAGCGCGGTCAGGGCATCGAGCACCGGCGCCAGTTGCAGCACATCCACGCGCAGCAGCTGCGCGAGCTGGCTGGCACGCAGGCCTTTGCCGATGTGGCGGCGCGCGCGCTGAAGCTCCTGCAGCACCTCCACCGCCAGCTGAAAAGTCCAGCCCGGCACCGTGCCGCGCCGCGCGACGCCGGCAAGCAGGCTGGGCAGGTAGGCCGCCACCACCGCCCCCAGCAGCACGATGACCCACGCCACATAGATCCACACCAGCAAGATGGGCAGCGTGGCAAAGGTGCCATACACCACCGAATAGGTGGGCACCTTGCCCAGGTAAATGGCCAGCACCTTCTTGGCCAGCTCGATACACACTGCCACAAACAGGCCGCCCGCCCAGGCGTGGCGCCATTTCACGGGCGTGTTGGGCACATAGTGGTAGAGCGCCGCCATGCCCAATGCCAGCACCAGGAACTCGATGGAGTCGAACAGCAGGCGCAGGCCATCGGGCACGGCCCGCACCAGCCCGCCCGAGGCCGACATCACATACGACGTGAGCGCCAGGCTGGCACCCAGCACCACGGGCCCCAGCGTGATCGCGGCCCAATAAATCAGCACCCGCTGGCCCAGCGGCCGCAGACGCCGCACGCGCCAGATGTTGTTGAGGGTGCGGTCAATGGTCAAAATCAGCGCCAGCGCCGTCACCAGCAAAATGCTGAACCCCGCCACCCCCAGCCGGCTGGCCTGGGCAGCAAACTGCGTGAGGTAGCCCAGCACCTGGCGCGAGATGCTGTCGGGCACCAGGCTGTCCACCAGCCAGCGCTGCAGCACCACCTGCAGCTCGCCGAAAATGGGAAAGGCCGTGAACAAGGCCAGCGCCACGGTCACAAAAGGAACCAGGGCCAGGATGGTGGTGAAGGTGAGGCTGCTGGCCGTCAGGCCCAGGCGGTCTTCACGAAACCGCTCGCGCAGCGTCTGGGCGGTGGTTGCCCAGGGAAAGCGCGACAACTCGGCCACCAAAGCCTGCAGGCGCTGGACCACGGTCTGTGGGGTCAAGGACATGGCCGATATGATCCTAGGCCCGGCCACGGGCCGTTTGGTTACTGTAAAAACGCTGCATGGACACGGATTATTGATGGATCCGGCCCGTTGAAATCTCCAATACCGCTCAGGCGGTTCAGGCGGTGCTTGTCGAAGCCCTTCGACAAGTTCCGGGTGAGGGGTTCAACGGGCATCGGACCGAATTGCATTGATCGAGCGCGCATTGTGGGCCCAACCACCTGGCTTGTGCGCCACCGGCACCGCCCATTTTTCTGACAACACACGCCATGAACCTTTCCTTGTCCCCCCCTGGCAACGCCGTTGCCGCCACCCGCTGGCTGGCCGCAGGCAGCCTGCTGGCGCTGATTGTGCTGTGCCTGGCCTGGGAGCTGGTGCTGGCCCCGCTGCGTCCCGGTGGCTCGTGGCTGGCGCTCAAGGCGCTGCCACTGTGCATTCCGCTGGCCGGCATCCTGAAGAACCGCATGTACACCTACCGCTGGGTCAGTCTGGTGATCTGGCTGTATTTCATTGAAGGCGTGGTGCGCGCCTGGGGCGACGCCCGACCGGGCTCGTGGCTGGCAGGGGGCGAGATCGTGCTGTGCCTGGTGCTGTTCACGGCCTGCACCCTGCATGTGCGGCTGCGCCAGCGCAACGCCCGGGCGCAGGCCCAGGCACAGGCCACGGCAGACACCGCCACCGCCGTTGCACCCTGACGAGCCCCTGCGCCGCCGGTACGTGCCACCCCGTTCACTGATTACCTGAAAGACCCGTATGTCCACTTTGATCGACACCCTGCAGCGCATTGTGGGCGCCGCCCATGTCCTGACCGAGGGCGATCTCGGTGCCTGGGAGCAGGACTGGCGCCGCCGCGAGCGCGGCAAAGCGCTGGCCGTGGTGCGCCCCGGCAGTACCGACGAAGTGGCAGCCGTGGTGCGTGCCTGCGCCGCCGCGGGCACATCCATCGTGCCCCAAGGCGGCAACACCGGCCTGGCCGTGGGCTCGACACCCGACACCTCGGGCACGCAGGTGGTGCTGAGCCTTGCGCGCATGAACGCCGTGCGCGCCCTCGACAAGGACAACCTCACCATGACGGTGGAGGCCGGCTGCATCCTGCAGAACGTGCAGGACGCGGCCAGCCAGGCGGGGCTTTTGTTCCCTCTGTCGCTGGCGGCCGAGGGCAGCTGCACCATCGGCGGCAACCTGGGCACCAATGCGGGCGGCACGCAGGTGGTGCGCTATGGCAACGCCCGCGACCTGTGCGTGGGCCTCGAAGTGGTCACGCCGCAGGGCGAGGTGTGGAACGGCCTCAAGGGCCTGCGCAAGGACAACACGGGCTACGACCTGCGCGACCTGTTCATTGGCAGCGAAGGCACGCTGGGCGTCATCACCGCCGCCACGCTCAAGCTCTATCCCCGGCCCGCCGCGCAGCTCACCGCCTGGGCCGCTGTGCCCTCGATGGAACATGCCGTGGCACTGCTGGGCCTGGCGCACCAGCACCTGGGCGCGGGGCTCACCGGCTTTGAAGTGATGGGCCGCTTTGCCCTGAGCCTGGTGCACAAGCACATGCCGCAGCTGCGCGTGCCCTTCATCGAGCAAGACGACGTGCCCTATGGCGTGCTGCTCGAAAATTCCGACAGCGAATCCGAAGACCACGCCCGCGCACGCTTTGAGGCGCTGCTCGAAACCGCTTTCGAGGCCGGCTGCGTAACCGACGCCGTCGTGGCAGAAAACCTCTCGCAGGCGCACAACCTGTGGCATATCCGCGAGAACATTCCGCTGGCACAGGCGGAAGAAGGGCTCAACATCAAGCACGACATCTCGGTGCCCATTTCGCGCATTCCGGCGTTTGTCGAATATGCCGACGCCATGATGGTGCGCGAGATTCCGGGCGTGCGCCTGGTCAACTTCGGCCACCTGGGCGACGGCAACCTGCATTACAACGTGCAGGCCCCCGCAGACAGCGACCCCCAGGTTTTCCTGCGCGAGCAGGAGGCACACGTCAACCACCTGGTGTACGAGGCCGTGGCGCAATTTGGCGGCTCGTTCTCGGCCGAGCACGGCATTGGCGCGCTCAAGGTGGAAAAGCTGGAAAAATACCAGTCGCCCACGGCGCTGGCCATGATGCACGCCATCAAGGCCGCGCTCGACCCGCAGGGCACCATGAACCCCGGGCGCGTGCTGAGCAAGACACCGCCCGTGCCGGCTGCCCCGGCGCGCTGACGCCCGGCACAAGGCACAAGGCCAGGGTGGCACGGTGCAAAAAAGGGCGCAGCATTGCCCGCTGCATGCCCAAGCCCCGCCACCCTGTGCAAAATTTATTAATTTGATAGCGCTTAGCGCTTACTCCAAAAGGGCCAGAGCCTTAAAACACCAATAATCTGGCCCACAGACCACGCACCGCATGAGCCTCATCCAAGACCTGCCCCCAGGACCGCTCGACATCGTCGGCGACATCCATGGCGAAATCGACGCGCTGCACTCGCTGCTGGCCCACCTGGGCTACGACGCCCAGGGGCGGCACCCGGATGGCCGCACGCTGGTCTTTGTGGGCGACTTTTGCGACCGGGGCCCCGACAGCCCTGCGGTGCTCGCGCGGGTGGCGCACCTGGTGGCCGGCGGCCGCGCCGTGGCCGTGATCGGCAACCACGAGATCAACCTGCTGCGCAACGACGCCAAAGATGGCGCCGGGTGGTACTTCGATGCCCGCCTGGCGTCCGACCACGACAAATACGCACCCTTTGCCCGCCCGACAGCCAGTGAGCGCGCCGCCATCGTGGCGTTTCTGGGCACGCTGCCCGTGGCACTGGAGCGGCCAGACCTGCGCATCGTGCACGCCGCATGGCTGCCCGCCCAGATTGCCGCAGTGCGCCAGTTGCCGCCCGGCAGCGTCCGCGCCGAGTACGACCACTGGGAAGCCGAGGTGCGCCGGCAGGCGCAAGACGGCACACTGGCCCGGCGCATGGCCACCGAGCGCCAGCAGTGGCCGCACGACCTGGAAGACCCGCTGCACAAGCCGCCGTTTTTGCAGGCCCATGCCGACAACGAGCTGCTCAAGGCCATGCTGAACCCGCTCAAGGTACTCACCTCGGGGGTCGAACGCCAGGGCACCGACCCTTTTCATGCGGGCGGAAAATGGCGCTTTGTCGAGCGCATGGCATGGTGGGACAGCTACACCGACGCCACCCCGGTGGTGATGGGCCACTACTGGCGGCGCCCCGTCGTGCCCACACCCGATGCCCTGGCCGCCCTGACACCCGAAGAGGCAGGCCTGTTTGGCCACACGCCGCCCTTTGCCTGGCACGGCCAGCGCCACAACGTCTTTTGCGTGGACTACTCGGTCGGCGGACGCTGGCGGGCGCGCAAGGCCGGCACGCCCCACGACCCGCAATACCAGCTGGCCGCCCTGCGCTGGCCCGAACGCACGCTGCTGTTCGAGAACGGAACCACCGTAGCCACCACGGGGTTTGGCTCCTGAGACGTCCCGGGCACACCCCGCAGCCCGGCCGCCCCGCTGCCACGACACCCGCCCAGGCCATCGGTGGCACACTATCGGCCCCGACGGCACAGCCCGCCGCCGCCCTTTGTCAAACGCTTCCAACGCCTGGTTTTTCCCATGACTTTCGCCCCAACCCAGCGCCCCGTCCGCACGCAATACGAAGACTTCATGCGCCATGTGTTCACGCACGGCGTAGACAAGGGCGACCGCACGGGCACGGGCACCAAGAGCGTTTTTGGCCACCAGATGCGGTTTGACCTGCGCGAGGGTTTTCCGCTGGTCACCACCAAAAAGGTGCATCTCAAGTCCATCATCGTCGAGTTGCTGTGGTTCCTCACGGGCTCCAGCAGCAACCACTGGCTTAAAGAGCGCGGCGTCACGATCTGGGACGAATGGGCGCGCCCCGATGGCGACCTCGGCCCGGTCTATGGCGTGCAGTGGCGCAGCTGGCCCACGCCCGACGGCGGGCACATTGACCAGATCAGCGAAGTCATCCAGACGCTCAAAACCAACCCCGACTCGCGCCGCATCATCGTGAGCAGCTGGAACGTGGCCGAGCTGCACAAGATGGCGCTGATGCCGTGCCATGCCTTTTTCCAGTTTTATGTGGCCCCCGCCACCACACCCGGCGGCAAGGGCACCCTGAGCTGCCAGCTTTACCAGCGCAGCGCCGACATCTTTTTGGGCGTGCCCTTCAACATCGCCAGCTACGCGCTGCTCACGCACATGGTGGCGCAGCAGTGCGACCTGGAGGTGGGCGACTTCATCTGGACCGGCGGCGACTGCCACATCTACAGCAACCACACCGAGCAGGTGCAAACGCAGCTGGCGCGCACGCCCTACCCCTACCCCACGCTGCACATCAAGCGCCGGCCCGACAGCATCTTTGACTACCAGTTCGAAGACTTCGAGGTTGTCGGCTACGAGCACCACCCGGCCATCAAGGCGCCGGTGGCGGTGTGAAGTGAAGCACCCCCCTGAGTCGCCTTCGGCGCCTTCCCCCCGCTCTCGCAGCGCTGCGCGCCACGGGCAGGGGGACGCCGCCAGCGCGGCGGGGCGGCCCTTGCGCGGCGGCACTGGACTGCGGCGCGCCGGTTTCTTACGCAGCCGATACAGCGTTTGATGAATGGACAACCACATGGACATCGCTCTCATCTACGCGCGCGCCGCCAATGGAGTCATCGGCAAGGACGGCACCATGCCCTGGCACTTGCCGGAAGACCTGGCGCACTTCAAACGCCTCACGCTGGGCTGCCCGGTCATCATGGGGCGCAAGACCTGGGACTCGCTGCCCGAGCGCTTTCGCCCCCTGCCGGGGCGCATCAACATCGTCATCACGCGCCAGCCCGATTGGCATCAAGATGGCGTGCAGCGCGCATCCAGCCTGCGCGAGGCGCTACAGTTTTGTGCCTCTTCTGAAACCGTGTGGGTGATGGGCGGCGCGCAAATCTACGCCCAGGCCCTGCCACTGGCCCAGCGCATCGAAGTCACCGAAATTGCGCAAAACGTGGACGGCGATGCTTACGCGCCCGTGCTCGGCCCCGAATGGACCGAAGCCGCGCGCGAGGACCACACCAGCGCCAGCGGGGTGCCGTTCAGCTTTGTACGCTACGTGCGCGCCGCCTGACAGCGCAGCACCTTCAACACCAATCACTCATTTATTGATAGCTAATAGCGCTTAATGGATAAGGGCTAAAGGCCAAAAACCATGCAAATTGCCACCTGGAACGTGAATTCTCTGTCGGTGCGCCTGCCCCAGGTGCTTCAATGGCTGGCCGCCAACCCGGTGGACGCGCTGTGCCTGCAAGAGCTCAAGCTCACCGACGACAAATTTCCGCACGATGCGCTCCAGGCCGCGGGCTATGAAGCGGCCGCCTTCGGGCAAAAAACCTACAACGGCGTTGCGATTTTGAGCCGCCACCCGCTGCGCGATGTGGTGCGCAACATTCCGGGCTTTGGGGACGAGCAGGCCCGCGTGATCGCTGCCACGCTGGACACCCCCACAGGCCCGCTGCGGTTGATCAATGGCTATTTTGTGAACGGACAGGAGCCGGGCTCCGAAAAGTTTGCCTACAAGATGCGCTGGCTGCAGGCACTGCAGGACATGGTGCGCGCCGAAATGACAGCGCATCCGCGCCTGGTATTGGTGGGTGACTTCAACGTGGCGCCGCAAGACCGCGACTCTTACGACCCCGTGGGTCTGCGCGAAACCATTCACCACACCACTGAAGAGCGGGCGCACTTCCAGGCCCTGCTGGCGCTGGGGCTGACAGATGCCTACCGCATGTTCGAGCAGCCCGAAAAAAGCTATTCGTGGTGGGACTACCGGATGCTGGGCTTTCAGAAAAACCGGGGCCTGCGCATCGACCACATTCTGGTGAGTGAGGCCTTGCGCGGCTCGGTGAGCGCCTGCACCATCGACCGCGCCCCACGCAAAAACCCCCAGCCCAGTGACCACGCTCCGGTAGTGGTGACATTGGGCTGAGGATTGCAGGCAAAGCCGCGCACGACGCCTGCTGATGGCAACGCAGGCCTCCGCAATGTGCACCGATACCCACGGCATCGGCGCTTTGCTCAGTTAGCGCGACACGGCGGCGAAGCGATCGCGCAGCGCCCGGACTTCATCGTGATTGCGCCGGGCTCCCTGGGCCTGGCGCTCGATCAGGGCGCGCACTTCAAAGGGCAGCGTGGCTTTGAGGGCCGCCCGGTAACGCGCCACGGCAGCGTCTTCTCCTCGCTCGCACTCTTCCAGCACGGCCTTGTCGTCCTGCGTGCTCAGCGCTGTCTTGACCGACACCCAGCCCCGATGCAGCGCACCGGCCACTGTGCCACCGCTGGCAGGCTCGCCACCCCGGGTGCGGACTTCACGCTCCAGTTCAGCGGCAGCCACCGCACATTCGCGCGCGTGCCGGTTGAAAATTTCCTTCAGGTCGGCGGCGTCTGTGTTTTCGGCGCAGGCCTTGAAGCCGTATTCGCCGTCGCGGCACGATTCAAGCAAATCGTTCAGCACACTGATCACGCCATCTTGGTCAACCACCTGCGCCGAACGAACCCGCGCTGCGCGGTCCCACGCTGCGCGCGTGGCGGGACGCACATCGGTCCACGACAGACCAGAATCGGCATGGCGGGCGCGCCAGTCATCGGCCAGGCGCGGCTCGATGGCGTCAAAGTCACCGTCGTAGCGGGTCACCGAGCTCCAGCCCAGCTCATACGCCGGCTGGTATTGCTCATAAGTGCGGCCACTGACGTAATAGGGTTCACGCACATAGGCATCGCGCCAGTACGCGTCTTCCTGGGTAGGGTTCAGCGCCTCAGCAGCGGCCTTGCCTGCAAGCCCACCTGCGACGGCGCCGACCACACCGCCCACAGCCGCCCCGGCTGGGCCCGCCATTGCGCCCACGGCAGCACCGGTGGCGGCTCCACCCATGGCAGCGCCCAGCCCGGTTCCGACGGGGTGTGCACCCGGTTCGTTGGTCAGGGGGTCACGGTTGGCCTGGTTGTATTCCGACATGAAAATCTCCGGTTGGTTAACAGTGATTTCATTGTCAGAAGCGAGAGCGGCCCCGCGGGTCGGCCCATGGAGAACATGCCTGTAGGACGATGCCCGCATGGCACGCCCGCCCAGCGCGTTGCCTTTGGACACCACCCTGCCCCGCTGGCAGAGCGTGTCAACTCACTATCTTATTAATAGCTACAAGCGCTTGCCACACAAGCGCACAAAGGCCATTTACCCCTCATCCGGTGCATCAAGCCCCAATTCCTGAATTTTGCGGGTGATGGTGTTGCGGCCTATGCCCAGCCGCTGCGCAGCCTCCATGCGCCGGCCATGCGTGGCTGCCAGCGCAGTGCGGATCAGGCGCGATTCAAACCGCCGCGTGAGGGCATCCCACACCTCGGGCTGACCGCCCGCCAGCAGCCTTTGCGCTTCGCTTTCCAGCGCGTGCTCCCAGCCACCGTTTGTTGTGCCATTTGCCGTGCCATTGATAGTGACATTGGCCCCGCCATACCCGTTGACCGGCGCCGCCCCATCGTCCCTGGAAAGGTGGGTTGCGCCCGACCCGGCAGTAGCTTGAGGTACCGATTCAGTCGCTGTGCCCGAAGCCACCGTTGCAATGGTCGCAACCTCAGGGGACTCGTGGCGCTCGGCCACCACCGCCGCGGCAGGCCCCGGCACGCCGCGCGTGGTCGGCTGGTAAACGGGCGCTTCCAGCACCTCGGGCGGCAGGTCTTGGAGCGAGATCACCTGGGCTGGCGCCATCACCGTCAGCCAGTGGCAGATGTTCTCCAGCTGGCGCACGTTGCCCGGAAACGCAAACTGTTCCAGCCGCGCGAGGGCCGATTCGGCAATGCGCTTGGGCTCTACACCCAGCTGACGCGCGCTTTGCTGCAAAAAGTGGCGCGTGAGCATGGGTACGTCCTCGTGCCGCTCGCGCAGCGCAGGCAGACGAAGGCGGATCACGTTGAGGCGGTGGAACAAGTCTTCGCGAAAGCCGCCTTCCTTGACGCGCTTTTCCAGGTCCTGGTGGGTGGCAGCAATCACGCGCACATGCGCCTTCACGGCCGCGTGGCCGCCCACGCGGTAAAACTGGCCGTCCGACAGCACGCGCAGCAGGCGGGTTTGCAGATCAAACGGCATGTCGCCGATTTCATCAAGAAACAGCGTGCCGCCCTCGGCCTGCTCGAATCGGCCGCGCCGCTGGGTTTGTGCACCCGTGAAGGCGCCGCGCTCGTGGCCAAACAACTCGGATTCGAGCAGATCCTTCGGGATGGCAGCGGTGTTGATGGCCACAAAGGGGCCGTCTGCGCAGGGCGAATGCTTGTGCAGGGCACGGGCCACCAGCTCTTTGCCCGATCCCGATTCACCCGTGATCAGCACCGTGACCTGGCTCTGGCTCAGTCGGCCGATAGCGCGGAACACGTCCTGCATGGCGGGCGCCTGGCCCAGCATTTCCGCGTTGACGGCCTGGCGCTCTTCGGTGACTTCCTCGCGCTGGCTTTCTTCGACTGCACGGCGGATCAACTCCACGGCCTTGGGCAGATCGAACGGCTTGGGCAGGTATTCAAAAGCCCCGCGCTGAAAGGCCGAGACGGCGCTGTCCAGATCGGAATACGCCGTCATGATGATGACGGGCAGCCCTGGCTGCAATTCGCGCACTTTTTCCAGCAGCTGCAACCCCGAGCCACCGGGCATACGGATGTCACTGACCAGAATCTGGGGGCCTTGCCGCGCGGGGTCGCCCGCGGGGATCTGGGTCAGTGCTTCCAGCACCTCGCGGGGGTTCGTGAAACTGCGCGTGGGCAGGTTCTCGCGGGCCAGCGCCTTTTCCAGGACGAAGCGGATCGAGGGGTCGTCATCTACTATCCAGATCGGCTTCATATGTTTTTCTTACCTTCCCTGTGGTTGCGTGTCAGGGACCATCATGCGCTGTCAAGGCAAGGGGATCAGGAATCGGAAGTCGGTGCGCCCCGGTACGCTGTCGCATTCGATCAACCCATGGTGGCGCTGCACGAAGGTTTGCGCCAACGTAAGCCCCAGCCCTGATCCGCCGTCCCGGCCCGACACCAGAGGGTAAAAAATACGCTCCTTGATGGCATCGGGCACGCCCGGTCCGTTGTCAATGACATGCAATTCCAGTGCCAACCGATAGCGCTGGCGACCAAACGTTACCTGTCGGGCCACTCGGGTGCGCAGCGTGATCACCGCATCCCCCGCAGCAATGCGCTCTGTGAGGGCCTGGGCAGCGTTTTGCACCACATTGAGCAGCGCCTGAATGAGCTGCGCGCGGTCGCCACGGAATTCGGGGATGGAGGTGTCGTAGTCGCGCTGCACCTTGAGGCCCTGCGGATACTCGACGAGCACCAGCGAGCGCACGCGCTCACACACCTCATGGATATTGACGTCTCCCACCAGATGCGGATGGCGGTGGGGCGCCAGGAGCCGGTCTACCAGGCTTTGCAGGCGGTCGGCCTCATGGATGATGACCTGGGTGTATTCGGTGAGCTCGCGGCTTTCCAGCTCCATCTCCAGCAGCTGCGCCGCACCGCGGATGCCGCCCAGGGGATTTTTGATTTCGTGGGCCAGGTTGCGAATCAGTTCCTTGTTGGCCTGGGCCTGGTCGCGCAGGCGCTCTTCGCGATCCTGGCGGGCGTGCTGTTCCAGGGGCCATAGCTCCACCAGAATTTCGCCCACCTGCTCGGCATCGGCCACGTTGACATGCACGGGCACAGGCTCCTGGTGCAGGCGCTTGAGGCTGGCTTCATAGCGGAGCGCAGCAAAGTCCCTGCCGCGCGCACCGGCCAATGCCGTCTGCAGCAGCGCCGGGTCGGTAAAGAAAGAAGAAAAATCTGCCCCTTCCAGCGTGCGCCGCGACAAACCCAGCGTGTTCTCCAGCGCCGCATTGGCAAACTGCACGGCACCGTCCGAGCGCAGCACCGCCACCAGTGTGGACATCAGGTCCAGCGAGTGAAAGCGCTCTGTTTCTGCTGCGAGTGAATCAGGCACCGAGCGCTCCACCCTGTTTACTTGGCACCGCTGGAGGGGGCGACGCGTGCCAGTTCACGCCGGATTCCGGCCAGATCACTCTCGCTGCGCGCCACGCTCGCCTTGAGCTCGGCAGTGCGCTCCATGTAAAGCTGGGGATTGCGCAACTCCAGCGCATTGCGCACGGGTGCGCCGTCGTTGTATTCCCTCAACAAATCGGCATGGCGCGCCTCGGCCTTGCGCAGCTCGGACTCCAGAATGGCACGCGCATCGGCATCGCGGGCGCGCTGGTCGTTGTTGTCGATCCGAGGGGCTCCGGCTGGCGAGGCGGTGGCCCCACTCGGCGCCGCAGCGCCCGATGCCTTGGGGCTGGGGCGGACACCCTGTATCACGGTGACGTTTCCGCCCTCGACCAGCTTGCAGCCGCGCTCCTTGGCCTGTGCGGCGTTGTTGGTGTATTCGTTGCCGCAGCGATAAATGCGGTCCTGCGCCCAAGCGGCGGGTGTCATGGCAGCGATGACTATCAGGGTAGTGAGCGTTTTTTTCATTCAGTTTCCTCGCACTTGCTAGGCAGGGGTGTTGTTGAGTATCCCCTAATCACCGCGCATCACCAATTGGGCAGCCGTAGCCGCCACAGGCTATTGTGGAAGGATGCAACAGATGATGGCTTGGTTCCGGATCCAGCCCCCAACCTACCGTGGCACCATGAAAAAAGGCGGCTTGCGCCGCCTTTGGATGCAATGGCCTGCGGGCAGGCGATTACAGCGAGTAGTACATGTCGTATTCGACCGGATGCACGGCCATGCGAAAACGCGTGACTTCGGTCATCTTCAGCTCGATGTAGGCGTCGATCATGCTCTCGGAGAACACACCACCCTTGGTCAGGAAGCCGCGGTCCTTGTCCAGCGCTTCCAGCGCCTGGTCGAGACTGTGGCACACAGTCGGCACCAGCTTGTCTTCTTCCGGCGGCAGATGGTACAGATCCTTGGTGGCCGCTTCGCCGGGATGGATCTTGTTTTCCACGCCGTCCAGACCCGCCATCAGCAGGGCGGCAAAGCCCAGGTAGGGGTTCATGAGCGGATCGGGGAAGCGGGCTTCCACACGGCGACCCTTGGGGTTGGCCACGTAAGGAATGCGGATCGAGGCAGAACGGTTCTTGGCCGAATAAGCCAGCTTCACCGGTGCTTCGAAGTGGGGCACCAGGCGCTTGTAGCTGTTGGTGCCGGGGTTGGTGATGGCGTTCAGCGCACGGGCGTGCTTGATGATGCCGCCGATGTAGTACAGCGCAAAGTCCGACAGACCTGCATAGCCGTCGCCTGCGAACAGGTTTTTGCCGTCTTTCCAGACCGACTGGTGCACATGCATACCCGAACCGTTGTCACCGTGGTAGGGCTTGGGCATGAAGGTGGCGGTCTTGCCGTAGGCATTGGCAACGTTATGGATCACATACTTTTGCAGCATGGTCCAGTCGGCGCGTTCAACCAGGGTGCTGAAACGCGTGCCGATTTCGTTCTGGCCTGCACCCGCCACTTCGTGGTGGAACACTTCAACCGGAATGCCCAGAGATTCGAGGATCAGCGACATTTCAGCGCGCATGTCTTGCGTGCTGTCGACCGGCGGCACGGGGAAGTAACCACCCTTGACCGTGGGACGGTGCCCCCGGTTGCCACCTTCAAGCTTGGCGCCGGTGTTCCACGGTGCTTCGTACTCTTCGATTTCGTAGAAGGTGTTGTTGGGCTCGGTGCTCCAGCGCACGCCGTCGAAAATGAAGAACTCGGGCTCGGGACCGAAGAATGCCGTGTCACCCAGACCAGAGGCCTTCAGGTACGCTTCGGCCCGCTTGGCGACCGAGCGGGGATCGCGGTCATACGACTTCCCATCGCTGGGCTCGATCACGTCACAGGTCAGGATCAGCGTCGTTTCTTCGAAAAACGGGTCGATATTGGCCGAATTCGGGTCGGGAATCAGCTGCATATCGGAGGCTTCGATCCCCTTCCATCCGGCAATTGAAGAGCCGTCAAAGGCATGGCCCGAAATAAACTTGTCTTCGTCAAAATGCGAGACGGGCACCGTGGTGTGGTGCTGTTTGCCACGGGTATCGGTAAAGCGGAAGTCCACGAATTTGACTTCGTTTTCCTTCACCAGTTTCATCACGTCTGCAACGGTCTTGGCCATCAGGTTCTCCTGGGTAAAGCGCTTGTTAAAAAATCTTCCAAACGAAAAGCAGTTTGCGTGCCAGGTCAGTGCTTTCATGCACAGGGACGGAGCACTCAAGGTGATACAAGAGTACTTAGGCACCCCGCCTCACCAAAACAGTGCACGCAAGCGTGCAAAGACGACTACCGGAGTTTTCGCACCAATTCAGGGCCGCAATTCGCACCAACATCGTGCAACCCCGCCAGCAAATCTGTCCAAGCGGCCGGAACGTCCGCTGCAGGTCCCTTCACGCCCAATTCTATGTGGCGCCCGTATTGTGGATGATCGACGCTGGGCAGACTGAATACCCGGATGTCGGGGTGCTGCTGCTCAATGCGCTCCATCAGGGGTGCGAGCGCCGACTCCATGGCACCAAAGACAATGACAGACTGCTCTGTCTGCGGAGACCGATTGAAAAGGTGTGGGTATTCATGGTCCAGCACCCACTCGATCATGGGCCATGCCATCACCGGGAATCCCGGCACGAAATGCACTGCGCCGCCTCCGGGGCCGTTGCAGCTGAAACCAGGGATTTTGTTGTAAGGATTGGGCACAATGCGTGCGCCCTCCGGGAACACCCCCATATTGAGGCGATGTACGTTGTCCGGCCGATCTGTCTCGTAAGGCACGCCCTGCTCGCGGGCGGTGTCCTGCATGCGCTCGCGGATAAGCACCTCGGCCTGGGGGTGCAACACCAGATCCACACCCAACGCCCTTGCCGCGCACTGGCGCGTGTGGTCGTCGGGGGTGGCGCCAATCCCGCCGCACGAGAAGACGATATCGGCTGACGAGAATGCACGGTGCAGCGTGGCCGTGATGCGCTCGGGGCAGTCGCCCACGTAGTCGGCATACGACAGGGCCAGTCCGCGCGCTGACAGCAACTCGATGACCTTTGGCATGTGCTTGTCAGCACGCTTGCCCGAGAGAATTTCATCCCCCACGATGATCAGGCCGATATGCGAATTCATGGCATTTTGTTTTCTGAAGTGAAGGCGGCAGGGGTGAAGTCAGAACTGGCCGCAATGGCAACAGCGGCTGGATCGCCGACAGGGACAACCGATGCAGACAGCGCACTACCCTCAGAACGCAAACGCTCCAGAGCGGCAAGGCAATAGTGTGCAAACCAGAGGGACGAAAACGCAAAAACCAGGGTGTAAATCCAGATCGCCAGTGGCACCAAAATGAAAAAAGCGGCGGCAAAAATAACCCCCGAGGCCCATACAAGACTTGGCGCAGCCCCCAAATACCCGGTCAATATGCCAATCCCCAATAAACGGGTTCGATGGCGTTGCAAAATCTCACGGCGCTCTTCCTTGCTGGCATGTTCAGCCAGCGCATCAAACGCCATCACACGGTAGGTCAGCCAACCCCAGATCAACGGCGGCAGTACCAGCACCAAAGGCGGCACCAGCCACAATGGCACAGACACTACCAGTGCAAGAACCGCCAAAAAGCTGGAGCCCAGTGACCACACTGCGCTCGCCCAGAATGAGCCACCCTTCTTTCGTTCGAGATGGGGAAAACGGCGTTGCGCTACCAGTGCGACCAACGCAGGTGTCATTAGCAGCGCTACCGCCAGCAGCGAAAACACCACCAATACGGGTGTCACCGCCAGAATAACCATGAGAGGCGCCACGACTGCGGTCACGTCACCCACGCCCCAAGTCTGCAGCCAACCCCAAAAGGTCGTGAGCAGACTAGAAGACTCCAGCAACGAGCGCATGCCCCTTACAGCGCCATCCCAGTAAAAATAGCCCCAGGCACCGCCCAGCACCCCGATCAGCAGCAAGGGCGCCAACGACAGCATGATCACGCGCGGGCGCAAGCAATACACCGCCGCACGCCAGAAAGAATCAACCAAGAGTCCCATGTTCATTAGCATACCCCGGGCTTCAGCGTACTCCGGCAATCTGTCCCATCGTGACCCCCTCAGGAAGTGGGTGTCAGCTTCAGCAGGTCAGCGGAAGAAAGCCATTTCCACTGTCCCGGGGCCAAGTCAGAGGGAAGTTCAAGTGTTCCGATCCGCGAGCGATGCAACGCCTCAACGCGATTCCCCACAGCGGCCAGCATACGCTTAACCTGGTGGTACTTTCCTTCTGTCAGGGTGAGATCCAGACAATCGCTGCCTACAGCAATGCAGGCGGCGGCACGCACGGGTTTGGGGTCATCATCCAGCACAACGCCTGCCAACAGTCTCTCAATTTGCTGATCGTCCACAGGATGTTTGGTCACCACACGGTAGACCTTGGGCACATGCTTTTTCGGTGAGCTCATGCGATGGATGAATTGCCCATCATCGCTGAGTAACAAAAGGCCGGTCGTATCCTGATCAAGACGTCCCACAGCTTGCACACCCTGAATGGCACTCTTGCACGGGCGCTGCCGCAGCGGTGCTGGAAGCAAAGTGTAGATGCTTGGATACGTAGACGGTTTCTGCGAACACTCCGTGCCCGCAGGCTTGTGCAGCATCACATACGCTTTGGCGTGATAGGGCCACTCCACCCCCTGAACACGCAACCGCAGGTCAGCAATGTCGAGATCCAGCGTTGCCTCGGTACAGGGGATGAAGGGAGCGAGAGGATCCAGGCGAGCAGTCTCTACCCACCCATGTTGCACCAAGCCCGCGCATACACGGCGAGTACCAAACCCTTGGGAGTACAAAATATCTTGAAGTTGCATAGCTCTCTGCTGACAGGGTTACCGCTTCGTTTCACTATAAATAAAGTGCGTACTGCCAAAGCAGAAACGCCCCCTTCTGATCACAGAGGGGGGCGTTGCTGGGCTGTAAGAGCCTGACGATGACCTACTTTCACACGGGAACCCGCACTATCATCGGCGCAAAGTCGTTTCACTGTCCTGTT